>Ga0209342_10000410_pt1 | contig 48913 bp, 46 predicted proteins | sample RifCSP16_2_FD_184023 | JGI IMG/M metagenome (GOLD analysis project Ga0209342, IMG submission 184023) | Soil microbial communities from Rifle, Colorado - Rifle CSP2_sed 16_2 (SPAdes) (version 2) | ecosystem: Environmental > Terrestrial > Deep subsurface > Rock core/Sediment | place: Rifle...
TAGAGAATACAGATTTAAATAATTGAGTAGTATTATACTACGAAATTTATGAATATTGCTCAAATTATGCTTTCATGCTGGTCCCAAAATCCAATATGTTTTTCTATAGCGGGATTTAGGATATAGGTCATGTGGGACTATTGTTTGATAGTAATGTATATAAGATTATCAGAGAAGCCTTAAGGACTCCCCAATCTTCTTAAATTGTTCTGCTGCCCATGAAAGGTCATCCCTGCTGTGTGCGGCTGAAATCATTACACGGATTCGTGCCTTGCCTAAAGGTACTGTGGGATAGCTGATTGACTGGGCAAAGATGCCCGCCTCAAATAATTTCTGGCTGAAATCTTTGGCTATCTTAGCATCACCCATCATAACAGGGGTGATGGGCGTTTTCGTTTTACTGAGACTAAAGCCAATCTGCCTCATCCTATCCTGAAAAAATGCAGTATTCTCCCAGAGCTTTTTAATCAGAGTATCTGAGTCTATTAGAATATCCACCGCTGTAATACATGCCGATACATCGGCTGATGTTACAGCACTTGAAAATAAAAATGGACGCCCCTTTTGTTCAAGGTATTCAGTTAATCTTTTGCTCCCGGCAATATAACCGCCAACAACACCAAATGCCTTTGACATTGTGCCCATCTCTATATCAATCTTGCCATACAGATTAAAGTGGTCAACAATACCTCTGCCGCCTTTACCCAGCACACCCTCCCCATGTGCATCGTCCACCATAGTAATAGCCCCGTATTCTTCAGCAATATCTGCAATTTCAGGTAATGGTGCAATATCCCCTTCCATACTGAAGACTCCATCGGTAATAATAAGTCTCCGTCTGACACCCTTTTCAGCGGAGATTTTTGCCTGAAGGTCTTTCAGGCTGCAGTGAGCATATCTAACAACCTTTGCCTTTGAAAGACGGCATCCGTCAATGATGCTCGCATGATTGAGTTCATCTGAAAAGACGACATCACCTTCACCAACTATTGCAGGGATAACAGCGAGGTTTGCACAGAATCCCGATTGAAAGGATAGGGTGCTTTCTACTTCCTTAAAAATGGCAAGTTTCCTTTCAAGCTCTCTGTGAAGTGTTGTTGTTCCAGCAATTGTCCTCACAGCGGCAGGTCCTACACCATAGGTCTCTATAGCCCTCTGCGAGGCTGACTTTAATTGGGGGCTATTGGCAAATCCAAGGTAATTATTTGAGCATAGATTAAAGACTCTTTTTCCATCCACAATAATCCATGCACCCTGCGGGCTTTCAATGGTGCGGAAATTGATTAATAACCCTGCCTCTTTTAGTTTAAACAGTTCTTCATTAATAAAATTAAGCTTATCCATAATTTTTATTCCTTAATATTATAATATCTCTGCCAATTCTTATTATGATTGCGAAAAGAAACAGGAACAGTTTTCTTGGTCAAAATCGTTCCATATTTAACCCACAATTCATTCGGGATATGAAGCATTGATAATTATCCTCTTTCTGTTTATCATGCAAAAAGTAATGTTAGTCGGAAATAATATATGTAATATCATCATTTCTGTCAATATTTTATTGATTTTATATATTGATTTTATATTGTTTTTGTATTACCTTTATTGTGATTTTAGCTTTTGTCTGGAAAAGAACAGAAACTGTATAATAACTCGTTCTCCCTCGCTCCGTTTCGGGAGAACAAGGAGTTCAAGACCGATACGCCCCTTCGGGGCTACGGCTTAACTGCCGCATTATGCCTCAAAATATAAGAAGAAGGAAATACTCATGTTGAATATATTTAAAGGCTGGATGGGTGAAAAAGAAACACAGCTTGGAATGTGGATGAAATTGGATAGTAATACTTATAAACGATTTCATAACATAATTATTCAAACCAAGAATGGGACAACGCAGATTGATCATATTATTTTATCTCGATATGGAATATTTGTAATTGAAACAAAAAACTATAATGGATGGATATTCGGAGGAAAAGATCAGCGGTTCTGGACACAAGCACTATTCGGCACCAAAAATAGATTTCAGAATCCGTTACATCAGAATTATAAACATACACGGGCATTGGCCGATTACTTGAAGATTGACCATAGCAAGATACATTCAATAGTTTTTTTCATTGGTGATAATGTTGAATTAAAAAGTGATTTCCCTCCAAATATAATGACTTCTGGGCTCTCCAGTTACATTAAGAAGTTCAATGAATTTCTCTTTTCTGACACTGAGATTATTCGGCTGGAACAGTATTTAAAACAATCGAAAAATAATAATACAATCTCTACTAAACAACATGTTCACATCCTTAAAGAAAGATATTCAAGTGATACAATATGCCCGAGATGTGGTGGCGAATTAGTCAGAAGAATTGCGAAGACCGGTCCACGAGCAGGTTCAGAGTTTTTGGGCTGTTCAAAGTTTCCTGATTGTAGATACATTAAGAAATGAAAAAACGAGCAACAAATTCTGGGGATAGCCTAACAAGAAAATCCAGCGGATGGCTGATAGCCGCCGCTGATTTCAGTCGTTCTCCCTCGCTTCGCTCGGGAGAATGCGGCAGTTAAGCCGTGAACTCCTGTTCCCCTTCGCTCCGCTTCGGGAGAACAAGGAGTTCAAGACCGATACGCCCCTTTGGGGCTACGGCTTAACTGCCGCATTACATATCAAAATAATAATAACGGCATTAACAGCCAAGTTAATCCAGAAATAGCCCTCTTTAATTCGTGCATTTATCATGGTTATCTGTTATCTTAAACCTTTAAACCTGTAAATTATCATCTATATGAACATGAAAGAAAATATTATAAGGTTTGACGAATTTTTGGTTAATTTAACCAAAACCGAAAAAATACCTGTTGAAACAAAAGGAAAAATCGCCAACCCAAACAACCTTCCTTTTCTACAAGCCCAAATCTTGCAGAAAATTTACCTTGACTTATTTGAACAAAAACAAACAACTATTAAAGATTTATCTGAATTAACTGATTATCCAAAAGATAGCAAAATTCTTGGAGACGCCGTTGAAGCCCTTACTGGAAAAAAATTTTTAGATGGGAGTTTGTTAGCTGGTTTCAAAGTTCCAGAACATTGTTTGGACCTGTTTTCTAAAATAGTGAAAAAGAATGACTATAAGCATAAAAAATATTCAACAAATATTCTTCAATTTATTACTCCAGAGAATCTCTCCCCAAACCTTTTTGAAGAAAAACAAACTATTAGTGATCTTAATAAATATGGCATTGTTCACAGATGGTATGACTATCTGGAAGATTTCCCCTACTCTCTTATTGAAGACAAAATAAAGGAATACAATATTAAGCCGCATTCATTAGTTGTTGAACCATTTGCAGGGAGTGGCACAACTTGCATTGCAGCTAATTTTTTTAAATGTAATTCCATTGGTTTTGACGCAAATCCATTAATGACATTTATTTCAGAAGTCAAAACAACATGGGATGTTGACTTAGACATTTACAAAAAACAAGCTATTAAAGTTGCCCGACAGTTTTTAGAAAAAATCCACGGCTATGATTCTCTTTCACTAAAAAAGGGTTTTTTAGAATATATGCCCAAAAAGGAGCTAAACCAATGGGTAAGTCCATCTCTACAAAAAGAAGTTTATCTCTTAAAAAATTTAATTGACGAAGTTACTAATAATAAGATAAAAAATCTTTTATCTCTTGCTTTATCCAAGTCTTGCCTAGATGCCTCTTATGTTTCATTTTGTCCTGGGACAACCTTTTATCCATTTAGAGAGAAGGAAGAATTTTGGGATTTATTTACAAGAAAGGTGATTCAGATTTATGAAGATTTAGAAAAAGTTCAAAAGCACAACCACTATGGAAAATCCACCCTGATAAATGATACTTGTCTGAGTGCTCCAAAATACATTAAGTCCAAGTCTATTGATTTCATTATTACATCACCGCCCTATCCTAATGATTTAGAATACACCAGACAAACACGACTTGAAATGTATTTGCTGGACTTCGTAAAAAGTATGGATGAAGTTCAGCAAATCAAGAAAAAGATGGTAAAGGGCAGCACCAAATTAATTTTCAAAGAGAGCAACTCTGAAACTTTTACACAAAAATTCAAAGATGTTAAAATTGTTTCGGATAAAATTTACGAGCAGACAAAAGATAAAAACTGGGGCTTTGATTATCCGAGAATGGTAAGAGAATATTTTGGCGATATGTATTTGTGTATGAAAGAATTTTTTCCATTGATGAAAAAAAATGCTCATTTTCTTCTTGTAGTTGGCGACCAAACTGTGAAAGGTGTTTATATCCCTGTTTGCGATATTTTAATTGAAATGGGAAAAGAAATTGGATATAAAAATTGTAGAAAAGAATTATTCAGAATGAGAAGGAGCACTGGACATAATATTTTATTACCTGAAGAAATTGTAATCCTTGAAAAATGAATCCAAACGAAATATTTACATATCCTGTTGAAAGTAAAACAAAGAAGCAAGAAAATCTGTTCAGAAATACTATTGTAGATTTCTTGAAAGCAAATGCGATAAACAAAGCAGAACAATAAAATATCCAATGGGGGTTTGTTCAGTAAATCACAGTGGAACAAAACCAATAATTTGCCCTCACCGTTTTTTAGAGAATAATTTAGTATTCAAAAATGCTTGCAACGCTGCTTTTGGCGATACAAATAATGTATTGCTTTTTTCAGAAGTCAAAATTTCCAATGTGGGAAGTTTTGATTTTGTATTGGTAAAACACAAACCGATTAACAATAAGGTTGATGATTTTTGCATTGTAGAATTTCAATCCGATTCCACGACTGGCACTGGTGAATTAGTTGAAGCATTGAAAGATTTTATGAAAGGGAAAGATGTATTAGAAAATAAATACCGTTTTGGAATGAACACTTACAACACAATCAAGTTGTCTTATATTCAAATGCTAATCAAAGGACAAGTGATGGAAAAGTGGGACAAAAATATTTTTTGGATTATGCAGAAATTCGTTTATGAGAATATGGTAAATCGTTTTTGCTTAACTGACTTGGACTACAACGCCAATCATTCTACACAATATCACATTTACGATTTAACCAAGAACAGTGAAATTTATAATCTAAAATTATTTGACAAAAAATCAACAACTATTTCAAATTTATTAAGAGCATTTACCCACCAACCGACACCGAGTTTAGACACGTTTGTGGGAGTTTTGGAGCGTAAAATAAAATTGAAGTTAGGATTAATAATAGAATAAAAACAACCCGCGAAAATCTAAAATATATAAAGAGAGCGACATCCGTTAAGGACAATAAAAACGTGTAACAAATCGCTCCACATGGACGTGGCGATACAGCCGCCACGCCAGTAAGCTCAAACATTCTCCCTCGCTTCGCTCGGGAGAATGCGGCAGTTAAGCCGTGAACTCCTGTTCCCCTCGCTCCGCTTCGGGAGAACAAGGAGTTCAAGACCGATACGCCCCTTTGGGGCTACGGCTTAACTGCCGCATTATGTGCTAAAATATAAATAAAATCAAGGAGGTGGTAATAATGTTAACGTTACATAAAAAAATAGTACTTGATGAACAACAGAAACCATTTGCCGTTCAATTACCTATTGAGGAGTTTGAACGAATAGAGGAAGTTATAGAAAACTATGGGTTATCAAAATTGATTGACGATGTTAGTAATGATGAAAGACTCTCGGTAGAAGATGCGAAAAAATATTATCAATCATTGAAGACTGATGTGGAAAATTGAGTATACCAAACGTTTTCTCAAAGAACTATCAGGCTTGCCAAAAGAAATCCAGAGCCGAGCAGAAGGCATAGTTTTTCAAGAATTATTGACTACAAATCCTTTTTCGCTGGGATATATTGAACGTATGAAAGGTTATCCAGATAAATACAAGATTCGGGTTGGAGATTACAGAATCGGAATCACTATCGATAAGAAAAATAACTTGATAATTTGTCAGCGCATTGCTAATCGCAAAGATATATACAGAATATTTCCATGAATTTCATATAACAAGTCACTCGTGCGGACGGCTGATAGCCACCGCACAGTTTTGTCGTTCTCCCTTCGCTTCGCTCAGGGTCCCCAGAATTACAGAATTACATTTCTTGCGAAGCCGATGACTGCTTATCTTGTTTGTATCCGTATGGAGTTCGGATATACCCCCCAATGCGGAAGCGCTCATAGTGAAATTTTATCTGACGGCAACATACTCCGCAAACGAAGTTGACTGAGGGATAAACAACCCATCCTCCTTCAGTCCTTGCAAATGCAGTTCAATGGCTTCATACATATTTTGCTCTGCTTCTTCACGCGTAGCTCCTGTAGCTGCACATCCGGGCAAGTCGGGTGAATATGCAGAATAGTTTCCATCTGCCTTTTCAATTACAACAAGAAAACGATACATTTTATTTTACCTCCTTCAATTTAGCCTGCTTCAAAATACTGTTGAGAGTTCCTGGCGCCAAATCATCGCCATGATGACCGGCAATTGTTACCCTGCCTGACTTCACAGGGTGTTTATATTGACGATGGCTTCCCTTCGTATCAACTTGATACCACCCATCGTTTTCTATCAATTTTATAATATCACGAATCTTCATTATTGACAGTTACCATAAATAATACCTGCCGTTAAAAGATAGAAAATTGATTATTGTGTTAAATTATAAGCTCACGAAAAATTACCGTCAATCTAAAAATCTGGTGTTAGTTATGTAAGGTATGAGTAGTGGTTTCTTGGTGTTCATTGAAATTCCTTCTTTAATGACCTACTCATGAGATTTACTACTGCATCCTTTGGGTTCTTGCTTTCATAAAGTATAGCATAGACCTCATTTATTATTGGAAGCTCAACTTTATGTTTTTTTCCCAATTCATAGGCTGATTTTGTTGTCTTTACCCCTTCAGCCACCATCCTCATATCCTTTAATATTGCATCCAATTTCATGCCCTGTCCGAGCTTAAGCCCTACAGTCCTGTTTCTGCTCAAATCAGCCGTGCAGGTAAGAACCAAATCTCCGATACCAGAGAGGCCTGTAAATGTAACAGGGTCAGCACCCATGGCAGCTCCAAGTCTTATTATCTCTGTCAACCCCCTTGTTATAAGGGCAGCCCTTGCACTATTTCCAAACCCGAGTCCATCAGAGGCACCAGCGGCAATAGCTACTACATTTTTTAATGCACCACCAATTTCAACACCAATTATATCTGTATGGGTATATAGGCGAAAATAAGGGGTGTTAAAGAGATTCTGGATATATTCGGCAATTTCAGTATCCACTGCAGCAATTGTTGCAGCAACTGGAAGCCTTCCTGCTACCTCCTTCGCAAATGTGGGACCTGATAGGTAAACAGTCCTGAGATTGATGCCTTCCGGCAGAATTTCCTCAAATATCTGTGATGGTAATTTTAATGTATCGTTCTCAATCCCCTTTGTTACACTCACAATTATAGCCTCAGGGGGGAGATGCCTATTCAATTCATTTATAATACCCCTTAATACATGAGAAGGAGATGCAACAATAAATACCATCGCCTCCTCGGTTGTCTCTTTCATTGAGTTTGAGGGAGAGATATTTTCGGATAATCTCTTTCCATGAAGGAAAAAGGTATTTTCCCTTTTCTCTTTTATTATCCGGCAGAGTTCGGTTTCATAAACCCAGAGATTTACCTTGAGACCCTTTTCCCCAAGCAGATTTGCCAGGGCTGTTCCCCATGCACCACCGCCAATAACTGCCACCTTGGTATCTTTCATAGGCTTAACCTTTCTTGACATATTATACATTAATAATGTAAACTCATCACTCATATTTTATGAACCATTTTTTAAGGACAAAGATAAAGCCCCAGGGGATAAAGAAGGGAAGCTCTGTCAAAACACTGGTAGAGACAATGGGAAACAGTGCCTTTCAGGGGAAGAATATCGCATTAGCCCGTGATATATGGGTGAAGATGCTGAATGATAGGACAACAATATTCTTCGGGCTGGCAGGTGCAATGGTACCTGCAGGAATGAGAGGGATAATTGCGTATCTAATAAAGAACAGATTCATTGACTGCCTTGTATCTACAGGTGCAAACCTCTTTCATGACTGCCATGAGACGCTCGGCAGATTTCACTTCCAGGGGAGTTATGAGGTTGATGATATAAAGCTATTTGAAAAAGGTGTGGACAGGATATATGATGTCTTTGCCTCAGAAAAGGAATTCAGAAAGGCAGATAATTTTATAAAAAACTGGGCAAAGGGATTAAGCATAAAAAGAGAAATGACAACAAGGGAATTCTTATATCTTCTCGGAGAAAAACTTTCAAAGATAAGTAAGGTTGAAGGAATACTGACTTCTGCCTATAAGGCAAATGTTCCAATCTACTGTCCGGCAATCTCCGATAGCTCAATAGGTATAGCTCTGGCTGCAGGCAGGGCAGAAGAATCAAATAATATCCAGTTTGATATGATAAAGGATGTCCTTGAGACAGCAGAGATAGCAAGTAAATCCAAATCTACAGGCGTTATATACATAGGAGGCGGCACTCCTAAAAATTTCATCCAGCAAGCCGAGGTAACCTCATCCATAATAAGCAACTCCATCTCTCCAGGGCATAAATATGCAATTCAGATTACCGCCGACTCACCCCACTGGGGTGGTCTATCAGGGTGCACCTTCAAAGAGGCGCAGTCCTGGGGTAAGATTGCAAAGGATGCCCGCAGTGTATCCCTCCACTCTGATGCCACTATAGCCCTCCCAATTATAGCTACTGCTGTTGCAGACAGCTTTGATTTAAAAAAGAGAAAAATACCAAAATTCGTTATTAAAAAAGATTTGAAGATAAACATATAAATTATGATTAAAAATATAAGACCTGTATCATGCATTACAAAGAAAGGGGGTGAATTTTTGGAAGTTGTTTTATGGATAATAGAAAGGGAAGAATTGAAGAACAGAAAGACACCTTTAATTCCTTTACCAGAAAAGATGCTGGAGTAAAAGTGGTTAAAAGGAAGAAAAATAAAAGAGAGAAGGACACAATAAATAAAATAACGCGGGAATGTATAAAAGACTGGAGGGGAGTTGACTTTGATGAAGGGGAGATATAAATTCAATGTTAGATAAAAACTCCCTTAAAATGATTTATGAACATGCGGTGGAGGAGTATCCCGATGAATGTTGTGGGGTAGTTACCGGAGACGGAAAGGGGGTTAGTGTGGTTCACAAATGCAGGAATATACAGAATGAACTCCACAATAAAGACCCTGACAGATATAAGAGAGATGCAAAGACTGCCTATCACATAGACCCTAAGGAGATACTCAATATTTTTAATGATACAGAAAAGAATGGGCTTAAAGTTATTGCCTTCTATCATTCTCATCCCCACCATGCTGCCTATTTTTCTCAGGAGGACAGGGATATGGCAATGTTCGGGGATGAACCATCGTATCCCGATGCTGAATATATTGTAGTCTCACTTTCTGGTAGTATTATAAACGAGGCAGCCTCTTTTAAGTGGGACGATTCTAAAAAGGATTTTCAAAAGAGGTTGATAGTTTGATAATTTTATTCAGGTTAGGATTTTGGCAGCATCAATTTATTGGTATGGGTGAAGGGATAGGTGTATAGTCTCTTTCCTGAGATTCTACTTTTATTTTTTTCTCATGTACAGGGGCAGGGGGTTCCTCAAGGGCAATCTTCAAGACCTCGTCCATATTTTCAACCAGATTTATCTTTAATACCTTCCGTATATTTGCAGGTATATCTTTTAAATCCCTCTCATTCTCTCTGGGGAGGACAATATTATAAATCTCACCCCGGTGTGCCGCAAGGAGCTTTTCTTTTATACCTCCTACGGGTAGAACCTTCCCTCTTAATGTAATTTCTCCTGTCATTGCTATATCCCTTTTAACTGCCCTCTTTGTAATGGCAGATACGAGAGTTGTTGCCATAGTAATTCCTGCCGATGGACCATCCTTTGGAATAGCACCTTCAGGGATATGAATATGAATATCTATCTTTTGATAAAAGTTTTTATTGAGCCCCATCTCTTTTGCCCTTGACCTAACATAGCTTAGTGCTGCCTGGGCAGATTCCTGCATTACATCGCCCAATTGCCCCGTGATGGTAAGTTTTCCTCTCCCATCCATAATTGTAACCTCTGTTGTGAGAATCTCTCCTCCCACCTCCGTCCATGCAAGACCTGTCGCAAGTCCAACCTCACTCCTCTCCTCTTTCTTGCTGACACGATACAGAGGGACTCCAAGATATTTGCTTAAACTGTCCGAAGATATAATATTTGCCTTTTTGTCTCCCTTTTTTGCTGCTGCCTTTTTTGTTGCTACCTTTTTTGCCACCTTTCTGCATATATTAGCAATTTCTCTTTCTAAATTTCTTACCCCTGCCTCTTTTGTGTAATGTCTTATAATCTTTTCAATTGTTCTATCAGAAAATTGAACATAGTCTTCCTTAAGTCCATGTTCTTTAATGTTCTTTGGTATAAGAAATAACTTTGCAATATTCACCTTTTCATCTTCTGTATACCCCGGCATCCTTAATACTTCCATCCTGTCCAGCAAAGGGCGGGGAATTGTATGGAGGACATTTGCAGTTGTGATAAACATCACTTCTGACAGGTCAAAGTCAACCTCTATATAGTGGTCATTAAAGGCGTGATTCTGCTCAGGGTCAAGCACCTCTAATAATGCCGCCGATGGGTCACCCCTGAAATCCATGCTCATTTTATCAATCTCATCAAGCATAAATACAGGGTTCTTTGTCTCTGCCCTTTTAACAGACTGGATAATTCGCCCCGGCAAGGCACCTATATATGTCCTTCTGTGACCCCTTATTTCTGCCTCATCTCTTACACCGCCAAGGGAAACACGGACAAACTTTCTCCCCATAGCCCTTGCTATTGATTTACCAAGAGATGTCTTTCCCACACCAGGCGGTCCAACAAGACAGAGTATCGGACCTTTCATCTTTTTTACAAGCTGCCTTACAGCAAGATATTCAAGCACCCTCTCCTTAACCTTTTCTAATCCGTAGTGGTCTTTATTAAGAATCTTTTCAGCCTCTTTTATATTGAGCTTGTCCTTTGTCCTTACAACCCATGGCAAATCCACAAGCCAGTCTATATAGTTACGCACCACTGTCCCCTCTGCAGACATCGGAGGCATCATTTCAAGCCGCTTGATTTCTTTTAACACCTTCTTATGCGACTCTTCAGGCATCTTCGCCTTTTTAATTCTTTCCTTTAACTCCTCTATTTCAGATTTAAATTCGTTGTGTTTCCCTAATTCCTTCTGAATTGCCTTCATCTGTTCTTGCAGATAATATTCCCTCTGGCTCTGCTCCATCTGCTTCTTTACCCTCCCCCTTACCCTTCTTTCTATCTTGAGTATCTCAATTTCTGATTCTATTATCTTATAAAGCTCTTCAAGACGGTCTACAGGGGATGTTATCTCAAGCAGTTTTTGTTTATCCGATGCCTTCATAGATAGGTGAGATGAAATGGCATCCGACAAGTGTCCGGGTTCATTGATATTCTGTAATAACATCAGTATTTCAAGGGGAATCTTCTGTCCCAGTTTTACATATTCTTCAAAAAGCCCGTAGAGACTCCTCATTAGTGCCTCTACCTCTTGAGATATTTCAATCTTCTTTTCAGGGAATATAATTTTAACTTCTAAGAAACTGCTATTTTCAAGGAAAGAATCTATTTTAACCCTTGACAGTCCTTCCACCAGCACCTTGACAGTCCCATCAGACAATCTTAATATCTGAAGTATCTCCGCAACTGTCCCTGTTTCGTATATATCAGCAGGTGCAGGGTCATTTGTCTTAGATTTTTTCTGGGCAGCAAGAACAATTCCCTTTTCCTGTAAAAGGGCATTTTCCAATCCCCTGATAGACTTTTCCCTCCCCACAAACAAGGGAACGACCATGTGAGGGAAAACCACTATATCCCTTAAAGGTATAAGCGGTAATATGTTTGATTGTATTTTTTTCTTTCCTTCCATTTTAAAATAAGCAACGAGCAATGAGCGATAAGCAATGAGTTTTTTTACTCGTCACTCATTGCTCATTGCTGTTGTTCTTCAGCTTGCCTGTTTTTCATACAGAATCATGGGCTGTTCTCTTTTTGTTACCACATCTTCTGTTACAACACATTCCTTTATTCCTGATTGAGAAGGGAGGTCGTACATGGTATCAAGCATTATCTCTTCAAGTATCGCCCTCAACCCCCTCGCACCTGATTTCCTTTTCATCGCCTCTCTGGCTATTATTTTTTGAGCACCCTCGGTAAACCTCAATTTAACCCTCTCAAATTCGAAAAATTTCTGATACTGCCTTATAAGGGAATTTTTAGGTTCTGTTAAAATCCTGATAAGCGCATTTTCATCAAGGTCGTCCAGAGTGGCAATAGCAGGGAGCCTTCCAATAAATTCAGGTATCAACCCATACTTGAGGAGGTCCTCTGGCTGTAATTGTTTTAATATATTCCCTATATTCCTTTCCCTTTTACTCTTGGGATTTGAACCAAATCCTATAGACTGTTTTCCTATTCTTTGCTCTATAATCTTATCAAGTCCAACAAAAGCCCCACCGCATATAAATAGAATATTCGTGGTATCAATCTGAAGAAACTCCTGATGCGGATGTTTTCTCCCCCCCTGAGGCGGCACATTGGCAATTGTTCCTTCTATTATCTTTAGTAATGCCTGCTGGACCCCTTCACCGGATACATCCCTCGTTATGGATGGGTTCTCAGATTTTCTGCTTATCTTATCAATCTCATCAATGTATACAATACCCCTCTCTGTTTTCTCTACATCATAATCCGCCATCTGAAGGAGCCTCAATATTACATTTTCCACATCCTCCCCTACATATCCTGCCTCAGTAAGGGTAGTGGCATCTGCTATTGTAAATGGAACATTCAGTATCTTAGCCAATGTCTGGGCAAGGAGTGTCTTGCCTGTACCTGTAGGACCTACGAGAAGGATATTGCTCTTTTGCAACTCTACATCATTTATATTTACATGACTGTCTATCCTTTTGTAATGGTTATGAACAGCAACTGAGAGAATCTTCTTTGCCCTCTCCTGTCCTATCACATATTCATCCAGTATTCTCTTTATCTCTTTTGGCTTCGGGATGTGCTGAAATACATTCTCCTTTTCATAATCCCATCCATCTTCCTTCATTATCTCATTGCATAGGTCTATACACTCGTTGCAGATGTAAACCTCATGTCCTGCAATAAGCCTTTTAACTTCATCCTGGGTCTTTCCACAGAATGAGCACCGGAGGTTGGTATCATTTCCTCTCCTTACCATAATTTGTTCTCCTCCTTAAAAATTTATTGAATTATGAATTCTGCAATTTTGGAAGTTCATGACTTTCAATTACATCATCTACAATTCCATATACCTTTGCATCCTCTCCTGACATAAAAAAATCTCTGTCGGTATCAACCCTTATCTTCTTTAATGGCTGACCTGTGTGTCTTGATAGGATGTTATCCAGAACCTCCCTCATCTTCATTATCTCCTTTGCATGGATTTCAACATCTGCAGAGGGCCCCTCAAATCCACCTGAAGGCTGATGTATCATTATTCTTGAATGGGGAAGTGCAAAACGTTTACCCTTTGTTCCGGCTGAGAGAAGCATAGCACCCATACTCGCCGCCTGCCCTATGCAAATTGTCTGTACATCAGGCTTTATATACTGCATAGTATCATATATGGCAAGTCCTGAGGTAACAATACCCCCCGGACAATTTATATAAATGTAAATATCCTGCTCAGGGTCTTCAGCCTCAAGGAACAAAAGCTGGGCTATTATAAGATTTGATACATGGTCATCAATGGGAATGCCAAGAAATACAATCCTGTCTTTTAAGAGGCGGGAATAAATATCATATGCCCTCTCACCACGAGGTGTCTGTTCAATAACCATAGGAATCAGATTCATCTGCTTACCTCACTTTCTCTGTCAACAAAAATATCACTCACCTTAACTTTTTTGATTATAACATCTAAGGTATTATCAATCAACATCCTCTTTTTCAGCATTTCGATTGACCTGCTTTTTTCCATTTTTCTCTTTAATACTTGAAAATTCTCCTTTATAGATAAGGCATATCTCTTTATCTCATCATCCAATTCTGCATCACCAACCATTACGGATTCATTCTCTGCAATTGCTTCAAGTATGATTCTTCCCTTCAGATTTTTCACGGCAGAATCTCTAAAGCCCTCTCTCGCCTCTTTTACATCAATATTGGCTTTATCCACATCTATCATACCCTGTAAGGTCAGCCTCCGACTGGTATTATATACCATTGAGTCTATCTCCCCCTCTATAAGTGAAGGGGGAAGCTCAAAAGCATACATGTTAACTAATTTGCCAACCAGTTCATTTTTTAATCTGGAATTGGCAAGGGCCTTCTCATTATTTTCTAAATCTTCCTTCACCTTCTTCTTCAGGTCTTCAAGGTCTTTATACCCACCTGATTCTTTTGCAAAATCGTCATTCAGGGGTTTTAATCTCCTCTTCTTTAGTTCTTTGATAACTACTCTAAATTGAACCTCTTTCCCTGCCAGTTCATTATCAGGATAATTGGCAGGATATACGACTTTAATATCCTTTGAGTCACCTTTTTTGAGTCCTATTAATTCCTTTTCAAATTCAGGAATAAATCTGTTTGTGCCGAGAAATAGCGGGTGATTTATCCCTTTCAATTTCTTTAATGACACATTATTTAAAAACCCTTCATAATCAAGAATTACATGGTCATGGCTCTCAAGGAGCTGGTCATCACTGCATTCAAACTCCGCCTGCATCTCCTGAATCCCTTTCAATCCCTTCTCAACATTCTCATCCGTAACTCTCACTATGGTTCTTGTAAATTCAAGATGCCCGAAGTCTTTAATGGTTATATCAGGGAGTGTTTCCACAGTAACACTGAATGAAAGCGGTGCACCATGTTCCATCTTTATATCCTCAACATTGGGTTGAGTTACTGGACGGATATTGTGCTCCTTTATTGCCTCAGCAAATGACTTTGGGATTATCCTCTGCAGGACATCGGATTCTACCCTTTCCTTGTAATGCTGTTCCAGTATCTTTCTTGGAGCCTTCCCCTTCCTGAAACCCTGAATGTTGGCAGACTTGCTTAAGTTTTTATATGCCTCATCAATCTCCCTGTTTACTATTTCAGTAGGAACCTCAATCTTTAATTTTTTTACACTCGGTTTTAAATCAGATACCTCTACCTTCAAGATTATCCTCCTTACTCAAATTCCGCTTCGCTGGAATTTAATTAATAAATAAAAAAGAGGCACCAGCCTCTCTTTTATAAAATTTTCTATTGTTTTTATTTTAGCATATCATAATACAAAATAAAACCCTGATTTACCCCGTTAGAAGTTCTAACTGAAAAATAATAAAATAATTGACCTTTAGATAATTTAAAATATGAAACTTCTAACGGGGTTTATCTCTTGCTTTCTTTAAATGCCTTTTCTATCTCCCTCATGGCGGTTTTCTTTTTTATATCTTCTCTCTTATCATACAGTTTTTTCCCTTTAGCCAATGCCAGCTCTACTTTTGCAATGCCATTTTTAAAATAGAGTTTTAGAGGTATTAGGGTGAGCCCCTTCTCAACAGCCTTTCCGATTAACTTATTTATTTCATTTTTATGGAGGAGGAGCTTGCGGATTCTTAAGGGGTTGTGATTATATATATTCCCATGTATGTAGGGGCTTATGTGGCAGTTGTGGAGAAAAACCTCTTCATCTTCTACCATTGCGAAGCTGTCTTTTAAGTTTACCTTTCCTTCTCTTAGAGATTTTACCTCGGTCCCCTTTAAAACAATCCCTGCCTCGAAGGTTTCTATAATGAAGTAGTCATGCCATGCCTTCCTGTTTTCTGTAATAATCTTTATTGCCATGTATAAATAACTTAGCCACGAATGGACACGAATTATCACAAATCAAAATTATTTCTTTTTTAATTCGTGTTTATTTGTGTAAATTCGTGGCTTACTTTGTCTTGGTTTTTAAAAACTCCAGATACTCCTGTGCCTCTTTGAAATTCGGTTTTAATTCCAGTGCCTTTTTTACCTTTTCGTATGCTGTTTTAAAGTCACCCTTTTCCTTATATGCCCTCCCAAGGTTGTAGTAGAGGTTCTCATCCTTCGGGTCAATTGAGATTGCCTTTTCATAATTTCCTATTGCCTCGTCATACATACCGTTCTTTCGTAAGTCAATGCCAAATTCATTGAATACATGTTTGTTCTCCTCTTCAAAAAGTGCCTCTGTCTGACTGACCTTCAAAAATTCAAGACGGATATTACCATCATCAAGCCCTCTTACATAATAATGGAGGTCATCCACCCTTTCCCGAACTGTTGCACCGACCCCTGCAGTCATTATCTTTCTTTCAAAGTATATTCCCTGAATTTTTATAGATTCCATTTAAACAAACTCCTCCTATGTTAACAGTCAATGCCTTGTGCAGCTTCTCCTCAATCGCACTCCAATTCTCCGATGCCCTATTTGCCGGAATTGATGTTTTAAGTTTTTGGGAAAGAAAATACAGAGGATATTCTTCTCAGGTGTTCTTTCTTTTTCGCTCAAAAACTGTCTGAAAACCTTTAGCATAATTAGTTTTTAATTATATCTCATGCAATATAATATACAACTAAAAGTTATTCTCTGTCCCCTCTCACATTATCTTATCAAAAACACCTATCTTTTTCTCACAATTCTTTGTATAAATAAATTTCTTTATCAAGATAAATTAACCAGAAAGGAAGAGGACAACTGAGAGCTTTATGGCTAATAAAGCATCTCTCAGCTATCCTCCCAAAACAACAGCTTATTGATATTATATTTTTCTATAGATGTAAACCCCTGAATGATTCTATCAGGGGTGAGGAGGATAAGAATTTTCAGTGGCAAAGACCTGAGAAGTGTCCCAAGTGCGGAGTGGGACGGCTCTGGTCACATGGATTTGCCACGAGGTATTTTGAGGGATTTTCAAAGGCACTATGGGTAAAGAAGTATAGATGTCCTGACTGTAAAGGAGTGCATACATGCAGACCTGATAAATTCTTCAAGAAATTCATATACTCCATAGAGACAATCGTATCCTATTTAAAATCGAAGATAGAGGATAGCAGATGGTTTAAAGTGGCAGCATATCAGAGTCAGCAATACTGGTATAGGGGATTAAAATTTCAGAGTTCACGGATTAAGAATATAAAGTTTCCTGTTTTTGATATTATCAAAAAGCTTCTTTCATTAAACATCATCTTGAGATTGGAGGGATAAAAGAACAACTCTTCTCCGATGAGGCAGTCCTTGCAATACATCAAGGGTCGGGAGGACTCTTAAGGAGGGCAAATATACTTGCCAGAGGTTCACTTATTGCCGCAGCAACAGAGAAATGCAATATGGTTTCAGCAGAACATGTAAGGATTGCATCGACTGAGATTATCTGAATAGAATGGGCAGGGGATATAAAAATAATGTGATAGTCAATTTAATGTGAGAGGTTACAACTTCCCTTCAATCTCTTTGAGTGTGGCAATGACAGGTCTATAACCTTTAAATCCAAGGTAGGTCATTATAGCCTCTTTCTTTTCTGATTCTATAATGGTGGGGGTTAACTATTGTAATCTCAATCTTCTTTTAGTATATTACGAAGTAATTCTTGTAAAAAATGGTAACAAAATTTACCATGAGAAACATAAAGCATACGAAGGAAGAAATTGAAAGATGGAATTCCTAATTTTAATTATCCTTGTCTTTTTTCTATCATATGCAAATGGTCAAATGATATTTAAAAAGGAATATGCACTGGTGGGGAATGGTGTAACTGACTATAAAATTGCTATTTTGTGGGGTATATTATGGACAGCCATCGGCTTTGCTTGTCTATTATGGGGATTAAACGACACACCCAAGATTGCAGTAATTATCATATACTCCAGCTTATCTACAAATAAATGGGTATTCATTTTAATCACATTATCAATGGCAATCGGGGGATATTTATACAGGTTTAAAACCACCGAGACCCTATCTTATAAAATAACAAGGATGGATCATGTTGAAGGGTTTACTTCCAATTTGATTGTCAGTATTTTAGTCAGTTCAGCATCATATTTAGGCCTCCCACTATCAACTACCCATGTGTCATCCACTGCGATAATTGCAAGTGGCATTAAAAAAGGGAAAGAATCTGTAAATAGTAAAATTATAAGTGAGATTCTATTGGCATGGCTTGTCACTATTCCAGCTTCGGCACTGATCTCAACATTCGTCTACTTAATAATACGACTCTTATAAATTACAGTCATCAAGTCGAAAATATATATGCCATTATATAAATCACTACTATAAGTGCGACAGAAATCGTCAGTACCATTCTCCACATTGCCCGTATCCAATCCAGAGGTGTAAAGTTAGAGTCAATATATCGCAGGATATATGCAAATGCTACAACAGATTGAGCTGATCCTATGTGGGTCAATGACCCCCCTGCTGCATATCCTGCGATCTGTGATGCTGCAAATAGAAACATACTGGACATCCCTTGAATTGCCCTGGATGCGAAATCCGCCACTACATTATTATCGAGTATAGCGGAAAGGAAGGCAGAGAATATAAACTGGATAACGGCAATATGGGCATGCCCGATGGACTCAACACCGTGTTCTATAAGGTCCTTCATCTGATCAAAGAATCCAACAGCTGTCAGAAGGCTGATTGAAAGAAAGAGGGGAAAGAGGAAGAGATATTCCTTATATTCATGAACCGCTTCATGAAAGGCAAGCTTACTCATCCTTGTATGAGGTAATATCCCAAGGAATGCGATACCAAAGCCAGCCATTGATGCTATAAATAGTGGCACATTATGATTACTTGCATGCCAGATTAAGAAGCCAATAAAGGGGATAAATGCAATTTTTCCCCATACCTGAGCAGCACGCCTCTGAAGACGTGTATTTTCTAAAAGACGGTTAATAACATCTGCTTCAATCAACTCCTGTTCCATACCCTTGTGATCATATTTTTTTACCCTGAAATGGTAATAGTTAAAAACAGGTTCTAAAAACTCCTCTCCTAAATATTCCTCAATAAACCTATCTATAATCTCCTTATTTACTCCAGCCCTGATCATTGCCGATATCGGGTGATGCCCCTCATGATAGAAACCCTTGACATGGGCAGCCTTGTCTCCAAGTTGATCATAATATTCCATCAGCATATCATCTGAATCTTTTATCTCTCCTTTACGAGCTGCTTGTAAGAATTTCACATCTGCAATATTCTGTTCAAGGACATCCAGTTCATTAAGGGGAATCAACATCCTCATTAACCAGCGGTGTATAAAAATAGCCACTATTATAAAAGACACCACAGCCATTGGCATCGCATACTTAAGAAAAAATGAGTCTGGAAGCCCCAGATTTGATTTAATTATGAGATTAGGAGGCTCTCCATAGGCAAGCCACATCCCGCACACTGTAGTCAAAACAACTGAAACCATGATAAAAAATTTAATACCTTGTTCTTTAACCTTTGCCATAATTAAAATAATAGTCAGCACCCGTATAGTCAGACCTATCATTGATACCCCATCCATAATACCAGAGGCAAAAGATACTAATGCGCAAATAAGAATGACTGTAGCAAAGACACGCCCTTCAAAAATCCTCAATATATTCATACTGATCGTTTCAAGCAGTCTTGTCTGAGAAATTACACTCACAAAAAAGGTCAATCCAAGGATGAACAGCATTGTATCAGCATGAACCAATTTCTCAAGACCATGTAAGGTAAGGATATTTTCTTTAGTTGCCTCCCAAATGGCATGCCCTCCAAATTCTATGAACTCCTGACGCAGCTGGGATTTTGGCCACCACATGGGGAAGAAAGTGACAAGAATAATAAGCAGTGCCCCATATGTTATGACGTTTTTATCAATCCTATATTTTATTGACCCGAAGATAAACAGGGCTATTATAGTAGCAAATACCTCTATTCCCAGCAAATTTGGGCTGGCAGGTGCTGTCCATGTAAAAAAACCAATAAAGACTGCAATTGCACTGCAAACCAAAAAATACCACTTTGCCTCTATATCAACTGTATTATTAGATGATTCAATTTCTGTGGACATGCCTACCTCCTAAAATTTATATCTCTATGTTAAGGCTGTATTTGCGACACATTTAATTATCAACCATTCATATCAGTCGTTAAAGATTTATGATTTTTGCATCGTTGAGGGTCTTGCTTTTTGATATTACTCCACTTCTCTTACATCAATATTAAAGCCCTTGACCCCCTTGCGACCTTATGTCCAGAAACAGTTTGTAGGTCGGGTTAGTTTTTACAACCCGACTGCAGATACTGAAAATTTGTGTATGTCAATCATCGTCCAAATACCTTTTTCAGAATGAAAAACACCAATAAAGACCTTAATCTTGCACAGAAGAGAAAAAAAGTAATTAAAACATCTGGATTCCCCTGCTATAATAGGATTTTCAAAGAACAACCCATTATAACAGGAGGCAACCCAAATGGTTAAAAAACAGAATAATGATAACTCTAAAAGCATTACAAATCAAGGGGAAACAGAATGTACTGAAATTCTGCCATAATGAAAAAAGAGGGCGGTTTTTCTGAGAATAAGTAAATGGCAAGATGGGAATGCTTATAAAGTAGAAATCGCAGACTATCATTAGGAGGCATATATGGTTAAACAAAAATTGCACCCAATTCACCCCGTTGAGGTTATCACTTTATTTTGGCCTTTCAGAACGATTCTGGATAAATCTCCAAGCACGGCATGACATTGAAATGGAAAAAGACAGATTGAGTGACCGACTCAACAAAGAAGTACACATTTATGCTGCTGCTATTTAGTCAGTTATGAAAAAAATGGGCAGATTTATTTATTCTTTAAGGCCAGGTCTTGAAATATAAGAAATTATCTACTAAAGTAATGGCAAATGGTTAGACCTTTACGAATAGAATGGGCGTTAGGGTTACCCAAATACCTCTCTCATAATGGTTTGTGCTTTCTCTCAGCTATAGACTAACCTCTTCCAATTGTCTCGGCACATGAGTATCTACCAAAAATCTCTCATGCACGGACTGTGCAAAATCTATTGATGTTTTTTCTTCGCCATGGACGACAAATATTTTCTTTGGTTTTACATTGAAATGTGTGAGCCAGTCCATCAGCCCATTTTTATCTGCATGTGCAGATAATCCGCCAATAGTATATACCCTTGCCCTGACTGCTACCACTTCACCAAATAACTTTACCGTCTTTGCACCATCTACAATCTGTCTTCCCAGTGTCCCCTGTGCCTGAAAGCCAACAAATACTATGCTGCACTCTTCACGCCACAGGTTATGCTTAAGGTGGTGCCTTACCCGCCCTGCCTCGCACATGCCGCTTGATGCAATTATTATTGCACCACTTTTTATCCTGTTTATTGACATTGACTCCTCAGGTGTCTCTGAAAATTTAAGTATCGGAGTCCCTTTTGGAAATTGTCCCTTTGTAATAAGTTCCAAAGTCTCCTTGTCAAAACATTCGGGGTGTTTTAAAAAGACCCTTGTTGCATTTGTGGCAAGAGGGCTGTCAATAAAAACATTTAGATTATTGAGCCTCCCTTCTCTTGAAAACTGATTAAGGATATATAAAATATCCTGTGTCCTTCCAACTGCAAAAGAAGGGATAATGACATTTCCCCCTTTTCTGAGTGTCTCCCCTATTGCACCTGCAAATTCCTCAATAGTCTCCTTCATCCCCTTATGCTGACGATTGCCATAAGTAGATTCAATAAGGATATAATCTGCATCACTTATATATGTCGGGTCTTTCACGATTGGGGCTCCCCTATTCCCCAAATCACCTGAAAATACAATCTTTACCTTTCTGCCCTTTTCCATTACCCATAACTCCAGTATTGCAGAGCCAAGTATATGTCCTGCATCTTTGAATCTAACCTCCATATTTGGGGCAGCTTTTAGGACAACATCGTAGTCTATCCCTTCAATATGGCTTAAAGATTCTGCTGCATCTGCGATAGTGTAAAGAGGGGCAACAGCCTTTTTCCCCTTCCTCATCCTTTTTCTCGTTTCCCACTCCGCATCCCTTTCATGGATATGGGCTGAGTCAAGAAGCAATATTCCGCACAGGTCAGCAGTTGCCCTTGTTGCAAAAATCTTCCCCTTGAAGCCGTCTTTGACAAGCTTTGGAATTAATCCTGAGTGGTCTATGTGGGAATGGGTCAAAAGGACTGCATCTATTTCAGACGGCTTAAAAGGAAATGGGCGAAGGTTTCTTTTCTCGCCATCATTCACCCCCTGAAACATGCCACAGTCAACAAGTATCCTTGTTGAATCTGCTGTAACTAAATATGAACTGCCTGTTACAGACCTGACACCGCCAATAAATTGGATTTTCATTTCCTAAAATCTCCGCATCCCACTTTTCTTTAATTGTCTAAAAGCCTTTAGTGTAATTAGTTTTTAAATTATATAGCATGCGATATAATTTGTAACTAAAAATTATTCCCCTTATTTTTTAAGGGATTAAAAAGATGTTTCAGCAAATTTCCCCTTGATTCTACGCATAAGTTGCCCTAAAATTTACTAAAAAATGATTTACAATAAAAAATTTAACGGGTATACTTAGTTCATGATGAAGTTACCTGTCGACCAGACTATTCATGATCTGTTGACTAACAAATTAAAGGCTCTCGAAAAACATTTTAAGTCCGACGTTATCTCTTACTTTGGTCCAATTATAGATGGAAACGAAACATTTTTTCTTCAAGTCATTGAACAACTGAATAAAACAAGGTCGAAAAATAACTGTCTATATATAATCCTTACGACCCAAGGAGGCAGTGCTTTTGCAGTAGAAAGATATGTCAATATTGTAAGGAATCACTACGATGAAGTAAATTTTATTGTTCCCGATTATGCTTACAGTGCTGGGACGATATTTTGCTTAAGTGGCAATAACATTCATATGGATTATTTTTTGGTATTAGGCCCTATTGATCCGCAAGTGCAAAATAAAGAAGGGAAATGGGTGCCTGCACTCGGTTATTTGGATAAAGTAAATGAAATGCTCGAAAAAGCAAAAAATAAAACTCTTACGCAGGCAGAATTCTTAATATTAAAAGATATTGATTTAGCAGAACTAAGAGCTTATGAGCAGGCAAAAGAACTAACAATTTCTCTTTTAAAAAAATGGTTAGTTAAATATAAATTTAAGAATTGGACAAAACATGAGACCACGCCTGCACTATTGGGTAAAGACGTTACTGATGAGGAAAAAGAAAATCGCGCAGAAGAAATTGCTGATGAATTAGGAAACAATAAAACATGGAAATCTCATGGGCGGCCAATTAATATAGAGACTCTTAAAAATGATTCTAAATTGAGGTTAAAGATAGAAGATTTCGGAAAAATTCCTGAGAGACGAAAGCTGATTCGAGAATATTACAATCTTTTGTCGGACTATATAAAAAAGAGTGGTATTGGAATTTTTGTCCACTCAAGGAGGTTTATCTAATGGAAACGCTATCTGAACAAATAACAAAACTTGCAAGTGATTTTGAAAAGGAATTCGAAGGTGAAATTAACTACGAAGAATTAAGGGCCGCCGCCGAGAGCTATAACGAGATGGTTAAACTGGGCATCATTAAGAAAAGAGGTTATAGTTTATTATCTATTGATCAAACAAATATTAGACAACCTGCCTTTAATTCTTAATTTAGATAACCCAAACAAAAAAATTCGGCGGATGTAGTATAACCGCTCCTTTGATTTAAACATTAACTATAAAAAGCATGTTTATAACATAGTATCCGCATTCATGTTTAAGCCTCTAAATCCTTCATAAATTTTTCATTCCCCCTTTCTCAAATTTCCCCCTTTCTCCTTATTGTTTTTCTCTGTGTAGTAAATCTTAATAATTGATATGGCAAGAAAAAAGAAACATGCAGACCATGAGAATTTAGAAAGATGGCTCATCTCCTATGCCGATTTTATTACACTCCTCTTTGCTTTATTTGTAGTCTTATACGGCATATCCGAGGTTGATGTGCAGAGGTTAAAGAAGGTCTCAAACTCCTTTCAGTTTGCCTTCAGCATAGCTGGAACCGGGGGTGTAGAAAAGATACCACTGTTTGAGATGCAGGAAATGGAGAGGGTGACCCCGCTCCCTGTAAAGAGTGTGGAAACTATAATTCAGCTTTACCCCGGCGAGGCTGAGAAGTTTGAAGAGGTGCAAAAAGATGTATGGGGTGCAATAAAAACAGATGTTGTAAAAATAAAAGTGCCGGATATGATGGTTTTTGAACTTATGAAGAGGGGGCTTGTAATAAGGCTTCAGGCAGGCAACTTCTTTGATCCGGGGAGTGCAGAATTGAGACCTGATGTGTATCCAATATTGGATAAGGTAGCAAAAAAACTGAAAGCAGGAAAGTCTCACATCAGGATAGAAGGGCATACAGATTCCATCCCTATCAGCTCTGCCGTTTTCCCATCCAACTGGGAGCTCTCTGCCGCAAGGGCATCAAATATTGTAAAATATCTTGTTGAGAAAATTGAGTTCTCCCCACAGAGGGTATCGGCAGCGGCATACGGCGACTCCCAACCAATAGCATCAAATGAAACTGAGGCAGGAAGGGCAAAAAATAGAAGAATCGATATTGTAGTGATGAGTATCAGACAGACCGGATATGAGCCTTTAATATGATCAGGATATCTCCAGTATCATAAATTCCCTTATTCCGGCAGGGGTAATTACCTTTGCAGTGTCATCAAGCTGTTTGCCTATTAAAGCCCTTGCGATGGGGGATGTTACAGATATGCTTCCATTATCTACATCTGCCTCATCCTCACCCACAATTGTATATTTGATTTTTTCGCCATTGTCCAAATCTTCAAGAAAAACGGTAGCTCCAAATATAACCCTGTCTTTTGGATGGTTGGCTGTGTCTATTACATCTGCCCTTGCAATCCTGTCTTCAAGCCATTTAATCTTGCCCTCTACATGGGACTGCCTCTCCTTAGCCGCCTCATACTCTGCATTTTCTGATATATCTCCATGTGCCCTTGCCTCAGCAATTGCTTGAATTACCTTAGGTCTCTCCTCCTTTTTTAATCTCTTTACCTCTTCCTTCATCTTTTCAAGACCCTTTTTTGTAATAGGAATCTTCCCACTCATAAAATACCCCCCTGATAATATTTATTGATTATTTTTATACCCCATGTCTGCTACTCGCATTTTTCTATAAATAAGATAAGTTTCTGTGCAGAGAAAAATTGCAAGGCAGAAAAGGAGAATTGCTATTATACCTATTATAGAAAGTTTATATTTTATTATTAAAAAGAAAAGTGAAGTCAGAGTAACAAGAAGCATAAAAATCATTGGAATGGAGATAAAAAGGGTTTTATTACCACTCTTTTTCTGCCATATATATATTACAAGCAGTGCAAGTGCACCGAGAAGCTGGTTGCTTGCACCGAAAACAGGCCATATTGCCTTCCATGACGGAATGGGTCTGCCCATAGGGTCGGTGAACTGAATAAAGATAAAAATAAATGGAAGTATAATGGTTAATATTGTTGCAAGGTATTTGTCAAACTTATCAATCCCTCCGAATAACTCCTGAATTACATACCTGCCAAGCCTTGTTGCGGTATCAAGTGTTGTGAGAATAAAAGCAGAAAGTGAGAGTATGCCAAATGAATTCCCAAACTGCTCGCTTAATCCCAAATTTGCAGAAAATTTCCCCATCGCAGCAGAATATATCTGCATTGGTTGTTTATCAATTAATGGGTCACCTGTAGAAATTATTGCAACAGCAATTATTGAAATAACAGCTACAAGCCCTTCTACAAGCATCCCGCCATATCCGATAAAACAAGCATCTGTTTCATTGTTAATCTGTTTTGAGGTGGTTCCTGATGCTACCAAAGAATGAAAACCAGAGATTGCCCCACATGCAACTATTATAAACAGGCTTGGGAAAAGATAGCCAAGATCTTCCGAATGAAATTGAACAAATGGGGGGAATTTAACTTCAAAACCACCGATAATTATCCCGAACATCCCTGCCAATACTGATGAATAGAGAAGATATGATGAAAGATAATCCCTTGGTTGCAAGAGAAACCATACTGGCAGGATAGATGCTGTAAGACAATAAATCAATATCAAAATAGACCATACCTTTTTAACATCCCCACCCAATTCAGATATTACATCAGGACGCAATGGTATCTCCTGCCCTATCCAGATTCCTAAAAATAAAAGCGGGATGGATAACAATGATGCCTTGAATATAGAAATATTAAGTTTATAAATAGAAATACCGCATCCCATAGCTAATACAATGTAGAAAACTGAAGAGCTTGCAACACCACCATCTTCTTTGAATGCATCAGCCGTAATGTCCGTAAAGACAGTGATTACATATACAAGTGCGAGCCATACAAATATAAGAAAGAGGAGCCTTGCCCGCTTATTCAGATACTCCTTTGCAACATTGGCTATTGATGTTCCTTTATGTCTCATTGAAACAACTATAGCAGAAAAATCATGAACACCACCGATAAATATAGAACCGATAATAACCCATAATATTACGGGCATCCAGCCAAAGGTAAGTGTTGCGATTATTGGACCTATAATTGGACCTGCACCTGCAATAGAAGAAAAATGGTGTCCAAAAAGAACCATTTTGTGGGTAGGGACATAGTCATATCCATCTATCATAGAATGAGATGGTGTTTGGACATTATTATCAATCGCATATCTCCTTGACAGAAACCTCCCATAAGAAAGATAAGCAACAATAAAGATGAGCAAAGTAGTGATAAAAATAAATGAAATCATAAAAAATAGAATGTTGCCTAATTTCTTATTATTGTTTCTTCCCTCCTCTTCCCTGTAGATATGATAGTTATATCCGCCCTGACTAATTTTGATATTTCATCTATATATCTTCTTGCATTATCCGAAAGTAATTTGAAATCAGTTATACCAACGGTATTCTTCATCCAGCCATTCATTTTTTTATACACAGGCTCACAGTTTTCAACAACATCAATCTCCTCCGGCATCTCGGTATAGGATTTTCCTTTATATTTATATTCAGTGCATATATATATCTTTTCAAATTTGTCCAGCACATCCATCTTTGTTATTGCCATAGTCTTCATGCCGTTTATCCATCCAGCATATTTTACAACAACTGCATCAAACCACCCGCATCTTCTGGGTCTCCCTGTTGTGGCACCATATTCACCACCCTCTTCCCTTAAAAGCCCACCCTCTTTCCCCTTCAACTCTGTAGGGAATGGCCCCTCTCCAACCCTTGTGGTATAAGCCTTTGCAACACCAATTACCTCATCTATCTTCTGCGGAGGGATACCAAGCCCTGTGCAAGCCCCGCCAGCCGTTGTGTTTGATGATGTAACATAGGGATATGTGCCGTGGTCAACATCAAGCATTGTTCCCTGTGCCCCCTCACATAGCACCCTCTCCCCCTTTTGTATTGCATCCCTTATCATCACCTTTGTATCTGTTACATATCTTCCTATCTTTTCTGAATAACCCATATACTCATTAAATATATCATCAACATTAAATCCTTTGGAATTAAACAGATTTTTGATAATAAAATTTTTATAGGAAAGATTAAGTTCCAATTTCTCCCTGAATATTTTTTTATCAAACAGGTCAACCACATAAATACCGAGCCGCCCTGCCTTATCCGTATATGCAGGTCCAATACCCCTGCCAGTAGTTCCTATCTTTTTGCCCCCTTTTACATTTTCCATACTCATATCCAATAGCTTGTGATATGGCATTATGAGGTGCGACCTCTTGCTTATAAAGAGATTATCATTAACATTAATGCCATTCTTCTCAAGCTCGGAAATTTCATTTATGAGTGCAGATGGCTCTACCGCTACACCGTTTCCGATTATACATTTCTTGCCGGGATGAAGAATTCCTGATGGTATCAGATGGAGAATAAACTGTTTATCATTTACAACCACTGTATGGCCTGCATTATGCCCCCCCTGATAGCGGGCTACAATATCTGCATCTTTTGTCAGTATATCTACAATCTTTCCCTTCCCCTCATCACCCCACTGGGCACCAACTACAACCTTTACCGGCATAAAACCCCCATATCATTGAAAATTGCAAAATGCAAAGTGCTCCGAAAGGTTATTTCTTTCATCTTTCATTTTTCATTTTGCAATTTGCATTTTATATTTTATATTTTAAAGATCTTTAACCTTTACCTTCCTCTCCTTTTCAAGAATACCCATGACCCTGTTTATATCCACCGCAAATCCTGTAGCCGGAATTTTTGCACCGTATCTCTCAAGGAGGTTATCATATCTGCCCCCGCCGCATATCTCAGTCCCAACCCCCTTAATAAATCCCTCAAATACAACGCCGGTGTAATACCCGAATCCCCTGATTTCAGCTAAATCTATCAGTATTGAATTGTTAACGCCATATACAGTCAGCATCTTATAGATATTCTGCAGACTTTCTATCGCCCTCAAAGAGACTGGATTATCGGCAATATCTCTTGCCCTGTCAATTACCTCTTTTCCCCCGAATAGGTTCAGGATTTTTTTAATCCTTTCTTTCTTTTCATTTTTGATATTACACCTGCTTAATACATCATCTAACCCCGAGGCGTCTTTTTTCTGTATCCTTAGTTTTATTTCATCCTGAAGGCTTGCATCAAGTTTAGCATCAGAGAGGATGCCCTTGAAAAATTCCATGTGGCCTATGGCAGCCTTGAAGCCCTCAAGACCAAGCTCTTTCATACACTCTACGGCAATGGCAATGGTCTCAGCATCTGACTCTGGAGAATCAAGTCCTATAAGTTCAATCCCACCTTGATATAATTCCTGTCCTTCCCCTGAACCCGGGTCAGCACTCCTGAATACATTCCCGCAATAACATAGTCTTAGCGGTTTTGGCGAATCCTTAAGGAGGGTAGCGGCAGTCCTTGCAATCTGTGGTGTAATATCAGGACGGAGCGCAAGGAGTTTTCCTGTCCCCCTTTCTGTAAACTTAAAAACTCTCTCTGTTGATTCGCCGTTCATACCTGTGGAGAAGGTATCAAAATATTCAAAGGCAGGTGTAACTATCTCCTGAAACCCCCAGCGGAAAAAGACCTTAAGAAGTCTCTCCTCAACCCACCTCTTTCTCGCCGACTGCCCATACAAATATGTCCTTAACCCTCTTGGAATTTCCATAGCTAATAAAGTATATAATAAAAAGGCTAAATTTCAAAGTAATCCCTGAATCAAAATGAATCAAAAATTTAGTGACAAAAAATTAAATATGTTATAATAGTTTTTATTCTATTGAGAAAATAACCTTGGTTAATTAATGAGAGGTCTAATATGCTTATAAATAATAAATTGTTTCTTTTTGTTACAGGCATCTTCCTCACCCTCCTGACCATATCTTCTGCTGCACATTCATTTGAACTTCACGGATTTGGTCATGTAAACTTTCTGCAGAGTACCGAGTCTAAAAAAGACCAGGCTTCCTTTTCTCTGGGTGAACTTGTTTTTTATATTTCAGAGAAGGTTGATGATAGAACTGATATACTCATTGAATTTGTTGTTGAACCCCAGGCAGGAAAAGGCGATTTTGAAATAGAAATTGAAAGGTTGCAGTTAGGCTATATTGTAAGTAATGCCTTTAAACTGAGGGCAGGAAGATTTCATAGTGTGCTGGGTTTCTGGAATACCGAATATCATCATGGTGTGCAGCTTCAGACCTCTATAGAGAGACCTTTCTTTCTGAAATTTGAACATGACGGAGGCATTATGCCGATACATGCTGTAGGCTTATGGGGCTCGGGGGGATACAATACTAACACCTTGAATCTCAACTATGATGTAATCTTAGCTAACGGTTCCAAAGTCCAGGATGGCATAATTGACCCAAATAACTATACAGATGATACCCACAATAAGGCAGTATCTTTAAGGTTTGCGGCTGAATCAAATAAAGTGCCTGGATTCAAAGCAGGGATATCGGGCAATTATGCACCGGTAAAAGGATTTAAAGGTACTACGGAAGATTTTAGGGTAAAACAAGAGATAATGGCTCTTGACCTCACATACTTTAGAAACCCTATAGAATTTATAGGCGAATATTATATCTTCAATGCTGAAAATGACATGGTTAGCGGAGAGAATTATTCCAGTGGTTTTTTCTATACCCAGGTAGGATATATGATAAAGGAGAGTCTTATCCCTTATGCAAGGTTTGAAAATATCGCAATAGATCTAAATTCACCCTACTTTTCTGCCATTAACAAAGTAAATCCTATCCTAAATGATTCCAGAAGAGTTATTGCAGGGGTGCGTTATAATCTCAGCCATGTAAATTGTATTAGAGCAGAGGTGCGATTTATAGATAATGACACCATTGCTGATTTTAACGAATATGCTGTCCAGTGGGCAGTTTCTTTTTGATATTAACACCTGAACAAAAGATTATATGAAAAGAATTATAATAGGCTTATTAATCATCCTCCTATCCTATACAGATTCCCTCGCAGGAGACAGAATAGTCATAATAGCCAGTCACTCCTTCCCAAAAGACTCCTTAAAGCCGTCGCAGATAAAGGAAATATATCTTGGGAAAATAGAGATAATAGATAATATAAGGATTCAATCATTAGACCAAAGGGACAGCAGTCTTATAAAGAAGGATTTTCTTGAAAAGTTCATAGATTTCTCTATCGGTGATTATAAACTATACTGGATAAAAAAGGTGTTTAAAGAGGGTGTAACTCCACCAACTGTAAAGGACTCCTCTGAGGAGGTTATCAGGGCAATTAAAGAAAAGAAAAACTACATAGGATATGTCTGGGAAGAGGAAATAAAGAATATAAAAGATGTAAAGATACTTTATTGATTTCATAAGGATAATTCAGGGGGAGATATATCAAGATGATAAGAAAGGCGGTGATTAAGGATGCAAAAGAAATTCTCGGGATAATCAATTTTTTTGCAAACAGGGGAGAGATGCTCCACCGCTCAATAAATGAAATCTATGAAAACATCAGGGATTTCATAGTATACGAGATAGATGGAGAAATTGCAGGGGTCTCATCGCTTCATATTGACTGGGAAGACCTTGCAGAGATAAGGTCTCTGGCAGTAAAGGAGAAGAATAGTAAAAAGGGTATCGGCTCTTCAATGGTCAGAGAGTGTATCAGGGAGGCAAAAGAACTTAGCGTTGAAAAGGTCTTCACCCTTACTTATGTTCCTGATTTTTTTAAAAAACTCGGCTTTAAGGTAGTTGATAAGACCCAGTTCCCGCACAAGATATGGGGTGATTGTATAAAATGTCCGAAGTTTCCTGAGTGCGATGAAACAGCACTTATATATGAGATAGAGGCATAAATAATAAGTCAAAAATAAAAATGCAAAATGACAAATCAAAATTCAAAAATAATTTTACATTTTGATATGTATTTTTAATTTTTTATCTTTAATTTTTGATTTTTGTATCATAACAATGTCAATACTTAATTATGGTTTTAAGGGAAGCATCTATGAAATGATTTTCCATGCCGGACCTGTAGGAAAGGTTGTATTACTGATACTCATGCTCTTCTCCATTATCTCATGGAGTATAGTTATAAAAAAGTTCAGGGTTTTGAGAAAAGTTAGAAAAGAGACAAAAAAATTTTATGAGGTATATTCAAGAAAAGAGGGTTTGGCAAATATATATGCGGTGGGGAAAAATTTTAAAAATAGCCCTATGGCAAAATTATTCGTTGCGGGGTATAATGAATTGGCTGATATTATAAAAATACCATTGTCTGCCGAACAAACATCTGATGAAAAAAAAATGGTGATTGACAGTCTGGAGATAATAAAGAGGGCATTATCACGAACTACATTGCAGGAGATAACCAGACTGGAAAGGGCAATTATTTTTCTCGCAACAGCAGGAAGCACTGCCCCTTTTATAGGTCTCTTCGGTACGGTCTGGGGGATTATGACATCCTTTCAGGGAATTGGAACATCAGGCTCTGCAAGCATATCGGTTGTAGCTCCAGGCATAGCAGAGGCATTGATTGCTACCGCTACAGGTCTGGCAGTGGCAGTCCCTGCGGTAATATTTTATAATCTTTTTGTGAACAGGATAAGGGTGATTGCAAATGAGATGGATAATTTCACCCTTGATTTCCTTTCACTGATTGAGAAGAATTTTATAAAAAAATGAAAATAGGGATCCAGCAAAAGGTTGTTATAGCCATAGTACTTACAGGTATCTTTCCTCTGATTATAGGAATTTCCCTCACATACTTCTATGAAATGAAAGAATTTGAAAACTCCATTGGAACCAATTTCAAAGAGTTAGCCAGAGAGACTGCAAAGCAGATAAAAATTCTGATTAATAAAGAGGTAGATGTAACAACTATATTATTTTCCTCAGGAGAAGTAATAGATATGCTCACCGATGCCAATAACAGCAAATCTCTCCCTAAGAAAAAGAAAATAACACAGGATTATCTCAATAATGCCATATCTAAATACCTGAAGAGCCATATTAATATCTTTTCCGGTGAATATCACTCCATCGTTTTATCAGATATAAAAGGGAGGGTAATCTCATCTTCAAAGAGACTTTATAATTTAAATATGAGGAATGAAGAATGGTGGCGTGCAGCATACGATAATGGGAGAGGGAAGGTATACATAGGTGATTTTTATGAGGGTGATAATAAAAATGAGTATCTCATGGATATTGCTATCCCTCTGATAGATAAAAATGGAAAAATTATAGGGATTGGAAAATCTACCATAATTATAGAAAACCTTTTTAATACCATACTGGATGTAAAGATTGGAAATACCGGTCATGCAAATCTTATAAATTCTGATGGGACTATACTTGCCTGTCCTTACTTCCCCCCCCGAAGCCATACTATAACACCTGCCCTGCTGAAAAAAATCATTAAACCAGCAGGAGGCTGGGCTATAGCAGAAGATGATGCCCATGGGGGAAGTGGGTCTATAATAGGATTCTCACCCATAGGTGAGATATTAAAGCTTGGCAGTACAAGTTTTGGCGGAAAGAAGTGGTATATATTTACAAGACAGAACCCCGAGGAGACCTTCGCTCCCATCTATGGACTTCTTTTAAGGATATTCTATACAGGGCTTATCCTTATTGTCGCCCTTTCAGTCATCGGTATGTGGGCTGCAAGAAGACTGACAAAACCTATATTTCTATTACAGGAAGGTGTGAAATTAATCGGAGAGGGAAATCTTGAGCGCAAATTGGAAATCAGAACTAAAGATGAGCTTGAGGATTTAGCAAATGGTTTTAATAGTATGATAGCATCTCTCAAGCATAAGAATGAAGAAATCATGCGTCATATTAAAGAGCTTTCCGCCCTTAATTCTGTTGCCTCTGCAGTAAATCAATCCCTTAACCTCAAAATTATTATGCATGAGGCATTGAAAGAGGTAATGGAAGTAGCCGATATGAAGGTAGGATGGATATATATTCCCATAGACGATAACAGTGCATTCAAGATTGAAGCTTACGAAGGGGTAGATGAGGGCTTTATTAACAGAATAGATTTATTAAAACCAGGAGAGGGATTTGCCGGCAGAGTTGCACTTTCAGGCAAGCCAATTATCCTTGAAGACATATCAGATGACCCGAGGATTTCCAGGGGAGCTGTATTGGATGCAGGTCTTAAGGCACTTGCCAGCATTCCCCTGTGTTATAAGGAAAAGGTTCTCGGTGTAATGAATATAGCCTCTTATGAAACTCATATGTTCACCCATGATGAGGCTGAGATGCTCATCTCCATAGGAAACCTGATAGGAACGGCACTGGAGAACTCAATGCTATATGAAAAGTTAAAAAGCCATGTTGAAGAACTGGAGAAGACCCGCGATCTGCTTATCCGCACCACAACACTCGCATCGCTCGGCGAATTGTCAGCCAATGTGGCACATGAGATAAATAACCCCCTCACAGGGATACTCACACATATATCCCTGCTTGTAAGTGAAACCCCTGATACTAATCCTGCAAAAAAGAGACTGGGGATAATCCATGATGAAACACTGCGTATCAGATATATAGTCAGGAATCTTCTGGACTTTGCAAGACAGTCGGAACCAAGAATGGAGACTGCAAATATTACAGATGTTATAAAAAGCACACTGGCTTTGGTTTCACATGCGGCAAAGATTTCAAGTATTGACATAATAGAAAAACATCCACAAAACATCATACCAAAGGTCTCGGTTGATGTAGGGCAGATGAAACAGGTCTTTCTGAATCTGTTTAACAATGCCTTTTATGCCATGGGTAAGGGAGGGACTATGACGATAGAGGTTTCAGCCGATGAGTCTTATGTGAATACCTACATAAAAGATACCGGTGCAGGTATCCCTTCTGAAGTCTTACCTAAAATATTTGACCCTTTCTTTACAACGAAGCCTGGAACAAAGGGGACAGGACTTGGATTATCTGTAAGTTATGGTATAGTAGAACAACATGGTGGGGTAATAGAGGTGGAAAGTGAGATAAGTAAGGGCAGCACATTTATTGTGAAATTGCCTGCCAAAAACTAAAGAGGGAAATAAGCCTATGTCAAAAGAAAACATTCTTGTCTTAGAGGATGAGAGCGTAATCAGGGATGTTATGTACGAGATATTAATCAAAGAAGGCTATACAATAGTCACTGCCAGCGACGGTGAGGAAGGTTACAATAGAGTCAAGAAGGAGCATTTTGACCTGATTATTACCGATATCAAGATGCCGAAGATTGGTGGTTTAGAATTTATAAAAAGGATAAGAGAGGAGTTTTCTGCAGATACACCTGTTGTTGTCATCACAGGCCACGGCACTATTGACACAGCTATTGAATCTATGAGATATGGGGCCCAGGGTTTCGTATTGAAACCTTTTACCCCAAAGGAATTAGTTGAGGCTGTAGGTCATGCCATTTACAAATCCCAGATTATAAAGGAAAACATAAAACTAAAGGCGATTCTCCCCCTCTTTGAGATAAATAAAAAGATTTTGAGCGAATTGAATATAGATAGACTTATAGAGATTATTACTAAAGAAGCATCTACATACATAAGGGCAGAAAGGACATCTCTTATGCTGATGGATAAAGAGAAGGGAACCCTTATATTAAAGGCATCTACTGATAGGGATATAAAATCCGGGGAGACTAAAAAAATAGCCGATGAAGAAATAGCAGATATGGTTGCTAAAACAATGACCCCTCTCCTCTTAAACGATAGGACATCCACAACCCCTTTTATGAAAGGGTGGGATGGGATAAAATCAGCCCTTTCTATACCCATTATTGTCAGAGGCACGCTAACCGGTGTGCTTAATTTCTTTAAGATTAATAATGAACAACCATTTACAAATTCGGATATGGAATTTGTCTCTGTCTTATGCGGTCAGGCAGGTATCGCTATAGAGAATGCCCAGCTTTATGAAAAAGTGGCAAACTCATATATGGAGATTATTGCAACATTGGCTAATGCCATAGAGGTAAGAGACAAATATACATCCGGGCACTCAATCCGTATGGCTGAATACTGCCGTTCCATTGCCATAAAACTTGGAACCCCGCCTAATGAAGTTGAAAACATCCACACGGCTGCCCTCCTGCACGATATTGGAAAGATAGGTATTCCGGATAGCATCCTTTTAAAAATAGGCCCCCTTTCAATAGACGAGTATAAAACTATAAAAACCCATCCCGATATAGGTGTAAAGATAATCTGTAATCTGCCGGATGTGGAAGGTATCTGTAATATAATCAGGCACCACCATGAGCGATTTGATGGATATGGCTATCCTGATTCACTTAAAGGAGAGAAAATCCCCCTCGGTTCAAGGATACTTTTTGTAGCCGACACCTTTGAGGCAATGACCAATTTAAGGCCATACAGAGAGGAGTTATCTGTTACAAAAGCGATTGATGAACTCAAAAATTGTGCCGGCACCCAGTTTGACCCTAAAGTAGTAGACACCTTTATAAATATATTAAAGGAAAGGAAAGTATCCCCTGAATTAACAAAAAATATAAAATCAAAGGGTGCCCATGCCAGAACAAAATCATAGAAGAATAACGACTACTCTGTCAGAGATAAATGTTACCCCGTTTGTGGATGTAATGCTTGTCCTTCTGATAATCTTCATGGTAACCACCCCTTTATTGGAGAAGGGGATAGAGGTGGATTTACCAAAAGAACCGGCAAGGGATGTTGAGACAATTGAGAAATCTATTATTAGTATAAACAGCAGAAAAGAGATATATCTTAATGATAAAAGTGTCTCGCTAAATGAATTGGAAAATACATTAAAATATACCTATTTAGCTAAAACCGATAAAGAGATATTTTTGAGGGCAGATAAAGGATTGCCTTACGGATTTGTGGTGAAGATAATGTCAAAAATTAAAAATGCAGGAATAGATAAGGTCGGCATGGTAACGGAGCCGATTGAAGATTGACTATTGACTATTGAAGATTGCCAAGTAGAAATATTCAATCGTCAATCGTCAATGTTTCTTATGGTCAGTCATTATCGTATAAGGACAAAGGAGATTGATTCCCCTGTTGAAATGGGGAGGTCATTTATATTCTCACTCCTGCTTCATATCCTTATAATAACCAGTTTACTTTTTTCCCCCCTCCTTTTTATGGGGAAAAAGAGAAATTATCTCGCTGTATATAAGGTTACACTGGTAGAGCTTCCAAAAGTGAAAAAGCCTGAGGTTATTACAGGAATACCGCTGGAGCCTGCAGCAACAGTGAAAGAACCACCCAAGACCCCTGAGCCAGCTATAGCAGAATCTAAAAAGGTAAAATCACCGCCAAAGGAGAAAGTAATAACAAAAAAACTGAAGACTTCAATACCAAAAGCCGAAAATACGGAAGGGAAAAAACCCATTAAGAAAAAGATAAGAGAGGAGATATTGGAGCAAACCTCTAAAATTGAAAAGATAGCTGAGATATTTGAAATCCCCACACCTATTCCTGTAGAAAAGGTGCAAACCAGGGATTTAGAAAACCAGGGAAAACAGATAGCATTAATTCCTCCCACTGAAATTGATATTGCCCTGGATACAATTGTTTTCCCCTATCAGTGGTATCTGGATGCGGTAAAACTGAAAATAGACGATAGATGGAGATGGAGCAGATTGGATATACAACTACTTTCAGGAGAGATAAAAAAGGCTGTAATAAAATTCAAAATTTTAAAAAGCGGGAGGATTGAAGGGGTGAAAATAGAAAAGTCATCTGGTTACCCCATATTTGATAATACTGCCCTGAGAGCCATCCTGTCTTCTAATCCACTTCCCCCGCTTCCAAAGGAATTTCCAGAAGAGTATCTCTCTATTCATTTTGGATTTGAGAATAAAGGATGAAGGATAGAAAGACAGAATACAGAAGTCAAAAGCCCATCTTCTATCTTGTATTTTCCATCCTTTGTTTTCTGTCTTCCATCTTATGTCCCTCCTTTGCAGATACACCTGATATCTATCTGAGTATTACGAGGACAGGCGGTTCAAAGATAAAAATTGCTATTCCTGATTTCTCTCTACAGGAAGGGATAACAGATAGGGAAAACCTTTCCAGCAAAGGTGCAGAAATATTAAGAGAGGACCTGGAAATTTCAGGTCTGTTTAAGACCATAGACAATAAAGACATTTTAAACGAGGTAGATTCAAAGGATAAAAAATCGGGAAAAATAAATTTTAAGGAATGGGCATCCATGGGAACAGAGGCAATTGTAAAAGGGCATATAAATGTAGAAGAAGGAAAGTTTAATATAGAATGCAGATTATACGATGTAAAAAGGGGGGAGCAGATTACTGGTTATAAATACAGCGGGGACAGGACTATCTTCAGACAAATGATTCATAAGTTTTCCGATGAGATAACCTATCGTTTTACCGGAGAAAAGGGAATTGCAATGACCATGCTTGCCTTCGTATCAAAGGCAACAGAAAATAAGGAGATATATATATCAGATTATGATGGACATAACATCCGCAAATTAACAGACCACAAATCTATCTCCCTCTCTCCAAAATGGTCACCGGATGGTAAAAGTATTGTATATACAACATTCAAATATGGAAACCCCGATATCTATTCAATTAATATAACAAATGGCAAAAAAACGCCTGTCTCAACATTTTCAGGTATGAATATGGCTGGTTCATGGTCTCCTGATGGGAAGAGACTGGCTGTATCCCTTGGTAAAGACGGTAATGCAGAGATTTATACGATGGACATGGATGGAAAAAATCTGTCACGATTGACAAACTACCGGGGTATTGACACATCTCCTGCATGGTCACCAAATGGAATGGAGATTGCCTTCACTTCTGATAAGTCCGGAAATCCACAAATCTATGTAATGGGGTCAGATGGGGCAAATTTAAGGAGGCTTACATATCAGGGAAGCTACAATGACCAGCCCTCATGGTCTCCGGATGGCAATAAAATAGCCTATTCATCTCTCAACAGTGGACAATTTGATATTTTTGTGATAGATTTAGTCGGTAATAGTTTTCAGCAGTTAACCTCAGGTAAAGGGGATAATCAAAACCCTTCATGGTCCCCTGATGGTAGAAATATAGTTTTCAGTTCAAACAGGGATGGAAGGTATCAGATATACATAATGAAATCAGATGGTGCAGAACAAAGGAAATTAATCTATATAGAAGGAGGTGGTTACAGCCCTTCATGGTCGCCGCGAATTGAATGAGTGTAAAGTGTTATGTCCGACACCTTACAATTAAATTAAAAGGGGGTTAAGATGCAGAAATATAATAAAATATTTTTAGTTATATTCTTATTTGTTTTTTCAACAACATTCCTTTTCATTTCCTGTGCACCTAAAAAACCTATATCTGTTAAGCCACAGGTAGATGAGACAACAATAAAGGCTGAGGAGAAGGGAAAGCAAAAAGCTGAAGAAGAGGCAAGGCTGAAAGCCGAAGAGGAGGCAAGGCTGAAAGCCGAAGAGGAGGCAAGGCTGAAAGCTGAAGAGGAGGCAAAGCGAAGAACTGAAGAGGAGGCGAAGAGAAAGGCATATGAAGAGGCAAGGTTAAGGGCAAAGGAGGAGGCAAAGCGAAGGGCTGAAGAGGAGGCAAGGAGAATGGTAGAAGAAGAGGCAAGACTAAAGGCTAAAGGGGAGAAAAAAAAGATAGAGGAAGAAAAACTCTCTGCCATTATGGAGACAGAGACACAACCACTGGCAGCAAGGGAAACGGAGGTTAGGACAGTACCTGCTTTAGAGGATATCTATTTTGATTTCAATAAATATGATATACGAACTGATGGAAGGGAGATTCTTCAACGAAATGCTGAATGGCTTCAAAAAAATCCCGGTGCAAAGATTCAGATAGAAGGTCATTGCGATGAACGGGGGACGACAGAGTATAACCTTGCCCTGGGAGAAAGGAGGGCTATGTCTGTAAAAAAATATTTAATTTCCCTTGGAATATCTGCGGAAAGACTTTATACAATAAGTTATGGAGAGGAACTTCCGATTGACCCGGGACATAATGAGGAGACGTGGATAAAGAACAGAAGGGGGCACTTCCTCATTATTATTAAACCATAATATTTTAAGTTATAAAGTTTAAAGTTCATAAAGTAAAAAACAAACCTTAACTTTATAAACCTTATGAACTTTATAACTTTTCACTATCTTTATTTATAAATTCACCTTACCATGAATAACCTCTCTATCATCACCTGCATACTATTCTTTACTTTAACCGCCTGCATCTCACCAAGAGAAATGGATACGCTCCAGAAAAATATAAAAAAAATTAACAGAGATATCACACAGATAAGCAGTGAAATAGGAAGGCTCAACTCTGAGATTGGCAAGACAACTAACGAGATTAACAGGGATATAGGGCAGGTAAAAAGTGAGATAGACAGGCTCAACTCTGAGATTGGCAAGATACCTGATGAGCTTGGGAGGTTAACCGGTGAACTCACAAATATTAACACTCAATTTCAGCAGAAAATGAGTATAGTAGAAGAAACCAGAAGGGGTCAGGTTGATATTAAGAAAACTCTATCAGATATAGACAGGATTCTGGAAACAGGTAGAAAAAATCAGGCTGACATAAAAATAGATATGAGTAGTCTCAGTGATGAACTACAGCAGGTTACTTCCAAAATAGATGAGTATGTTTATCTCATAGATAATCTTAATCAGAAGCTTGATTCTATTGATATAAGACTTACACAGCTTTCAGAAATATACAAAACCACTGTTGAGAAGAGTAAAAAAGAGGAACTAACCACTAAAGATATATATCAGAAATTAAATTCTCTGGGAGGGGGATTGAATTCACTGCAGTCAGAGCTTGTCTCTGTAAAAACGGAGATAAATTCTTTAGATGAAAAAGTAACAGGACTCGCAGAAAGGGGAAAGGATGTATCTACAAAGAAAAAAGGTATAGTAAAACCCCCTATAAAAGAGAAATCAGAAATGAAACCTCCTGTAGAAAACAGCAATAAGGAAGAGAAAAAAAATATCTCTGCCCTCCCCGGATTCCCGGCAGAGCAACTAAAAGAATTACCTGCTTCCGCAGAAGAACCTTCTGCAGCTGAATCTCGCTTGATTGTGGCACTTAAACCTGAAGAGTTATACAAGACCGCCTATAGCGATTATCTCAAGGGAAGTTTTCAACTGGCTATCACAGGATTCCGGGATTACATAGAAAAATATCCTGATACCGGGCTTGCAGGAAGCTCCCAGTACTGGATAGCAGAATCCTATTACAGCATGAGTGATTATGAGATGGCAGTATCGGAATTCAATGAAGTTATAAACAAATATCCAAAAAATGCAAAGACCCCAAGTGCAATGCTAAAGATAGCCTACTCAAAAGTCAGATTGAATCAGGTAACTGATGCTATATCTGTTTTTAATGATATTATAAAAAAATATCCGAATTCTGATGAGGCTAGGCTGTCAAAGGAAAGGCTTAAATCAATAAAAAAATGAAGGCTTCAGCCAAAGAATATCTCTGCAATATCATAAAGCCCGAGGTCTACGGTCTTTAGCTTCGCCACAGCCTCCTCAAGGGGCACTGATATGACAGCATTACCTCTTAAAGCAACCATCTTCCCGAACTCCCCGTTATTTATAAGGTCTACTGCCGCAACTCCGTAGCGGGTTGCAAGAACCCTGTCAAAGGCAGTTGGAGAACCCCCCCTCTGAATATGCCCAAGTATGGTAACCCTCGTCTCAAACCCTGTTATCTTTTCAATCTCTTTTCCAATTACATTCCCTACACCGCCAAGCTTAACATGTCCAAAGGCATCTACAGATTCATCCATGGTAACAAACTTTGTCTCTTTTGTAGGGACTGCACCTTCCGCAACAACTATGATGCTAAATCCCCTTCCCCTCTTATGTCTGCTTTTCACGAGTTTGCATATTTTCTCAATCTCAAATGGTTTCTCCGGAATAAGTATGCAATCTGCACCACCTGCAATCCCTGCAACAGTGGCAATCCAGCCCGCATGTCTTCCCATTACCTCAATCACCATTACCCTGTCATGGGACTCTGCAGTTGTGTGCAGTCTGTCAATAGCCTCTGTAACTATATTAACAGCAGTATCAAAACCAAATGTATAGTCTGTCCCTGAGAGGTCATTATCAATCGTCTTTGGAATCCCAACCACTTTAACCCCCATTTCATAAAACTTTTTTGCCACACTAAGTGTGTCTTCTCCGCCAATTGTAATCAAGGTATCAAATCCAAATTTTTTTATATTGGACATTACCCGCTGGACATCATCCTCTTTTTTGAAAGGATTGCTTCTGGAAGTCCCGAGAATTGTCCCTCCTTTGGGAAGTATGCCTGATACAGAAAAATTTGTAAGAGGCTCTACCTCACCATTAATCAGCCCTAACCAGCCCCTTTTAATGCCAATTATACTGTATCCATACTTATATCCCCTTTTTACTACCGCCCTGATAACCGCATTTTCCCCGGGGCAGTCACCACCACCTGTCAATATTCCTATTTTCATACTTATTGCCCTCCTACTGGTCTCCAAAGCTTATGCCAATCATCTTCGCCGTTCTGATATAGCTACTATCCGTGGCAACCTTCTTCTGCCTTCCTATGGCTTCTCCCAGAGGAACGGCTATAATTTCAGGTGTCCTCAATGAGACCATTTTACCAAAATCTCCTTTTGCAACCAATTGAACAGCCTCTGCACCAAATCTGGTAGCAAGGATTCTGTCAAACGGGGACGGACTCCCACCCCTCTGGATATGCCCAAGCGTGGTAACCCTCGTCTCAAACCCTGTTATCTTTTCAATTTCATCCGCTACTTTGTTTCCTATGCCACCAAGTCTTATGGGCTCTGTAGTGTCAGCCACGAATCTTTTTACTACAACATCTCCGCCTTTCGGCTTTGCACCTTCTGCCACCACAATAATACTGAAGTGTTTCCCCTTCCCTTTTCTTTCGTAAATCTTCTTAAGTATCTCATCATAATTAAATGGTATTTCTGGAATGAGTATTATATGAGCACCGCCTGCTATCCCTGAATGAAGTGCTATCCAGCCTGCATTTCTACCCATTACCTCCACAATCATCACCCTGTGATGAGACTCTGCTGTAGTGTGTATTTTATCTATCGCTTCGGTAGCAGTAAGAATAGCAGTATCAAATCCAAATGTTACATCAGTAGCAGAAAGGTCATTATCAATCGTCTTTGGAATCCCAACAACAGGGACACCCTTTTTAAAAAACTTGTGGGCAATTTCCAGTGTCCCGTCACCTCCAATCACTACCATAACATCAATACCATTAGCCTTTATATTCTTAATTACTATATCCGAGATATCGCTATAAACCTTTTTCCCATTGACAATTGTATAATAGTTAAAGGGATTAACTACATTGGAGGTACCGAGTATTGTGCCTCCCCTCGGCATTATTCCTGATACATCTTCCAATGCAAGCTCTTTTATTTCATTATTTACTAATCCATAGTAACCGTCAATTATGCCGAGAACTTCCATTTTATACTGCTGAATTGCTGTTTTTACTACTGCCCTGATAACGGCATTAAGACCAGGGCAATCACCACCACCTGTCAAAACTCCTATTTTCATAGCCACCCCCCTAAATATGAACAAAGACTTATTAGCCACAGATGAATACAGATTTTTTTGACTGACAACTGACAACTAACAACTAACCACTGACAACTGTTGTAAATAGTAAGTTGTGAGTTGTAGGTTGTTAGTTATTCTGTGTTTATCTGTGAAAATCTGTGGCTAAATTTTATATCTTTTTCATCAAAAATACCAGCCCCATTATAAACCACACCATGGTAGCCACCTCAGCATCTCCAAAATTATTTTCAAACATCCCTGCTATATGAAATCCGATAATAGCCCCAAGCCCCCCCAAAACTACAGAAGTGCTGAGTGCTGAGTGCTGAGTGCTGAGTTTAAGTTTTAAATTCCGATATATCCTAAACCCCTCCTTAAAGAAGATAATCCATATCCATAAAAAGGCTGTCAGCCCTAACATCCCGTGTTCGGCAGCCTGGGTTAAGATATTATTATGGGCATGGGCATCTGAACCGGGACTAAATTTATGACTGTATTTACTCCTGTAATCCTGTATTGCCTTACTGTAATTATCCATACCTACACCTGTGAGTGGATGTTTTGTTATCATATCTATTGTGCTTTTCCAGATGTAGAGTCTATCTACATTCTTTGATACATCAAATACACTTTTAAAACGATTTAGAATAGACGACTGAAATAAATATGTAACAGGCACTAAAGTATAGGTAACAACGGATAATATAATCAGTCCAGCCACAAAACTGAGAATAATCCTGTTTTTTATTCTAAACAAAATTATGAAAAATATTACAAACAATGACCCCACCCAGGTATTTCGAGCCATGGATGATATTAGACCGCCAGCTATTAAGATGGTTGAAAGAACATAAAAGATTAATAAACCCCTCTCCTTAATATTGGATAGAAACAGGCTGAAGCTGAGAGAGAAAACCAGCAATAGGTATCCGCCATAAGTCTGGTGATGGCTGAAGAATCCTGCTGATGCCACACCCCCATCAGCCCACTGAACAACCTTTCTCCCTTCAGGTCTTGCAATATCAATGCCCGGGAAGATATGCTGAAGGACACCATAAATAGAAACTATTGATGTAACAACGAGAAGGATATGGACAAGTCTTCGTACCATCTTTATATCTTCAATAAAGGTAAGCACTGCAAAAAATGTAAGGGCAATCCAGAGTTTACTTATTGATTTCAGGCTGTAGATAAAATCAATGCCAAATAAGACGCCGATAAAAACCGCACAGAAGTATGCAAAAAATGGATAATTCAGGGGGGTTTTAGCAAAGATAAATCTTCTTTCTGTAATCATCAAGGCTGTCCATGATAAAAGTATAATGGATAATGCGGCTTGGGTGGCTGATATGGAAAGCGGGGAAAATAAGGCGAGGGAGTAGAATCCAAAGTTTACAGCCCTTCTAAAAAGAAGTAAAACCCCTTTATTATTCATGATATAATGGCAATGTTTTTTTATAGTATACCTCAAAAAATGAAAAAATCTATAATATATGCAATCGCCCTATCTTTATGTCTCACAACAATGGCAGAGGCATCCTCTTTGTATCTCCCGATAAATAGCAGGATGAGTGAGCTGGTTGAAAAGATGTCCCTGCTCACCAACATGCCATCTGCCAAAAAACCTTATCCACTTGAACTGATTTTTAAATATGCCGAAGGGATAAGGGATTCCCATCCAATCCTTTATGAAGAAATAGAAAGGGAGTTCATACGGCTTTATGGTAATACTATGAACAGGGAGAGGATTACCCTCAGCCTAAGGGGTTCAAACAATACAGTAAAATCCATTCCAAATAGTCATGGTCTTTCAACTGATAGTCCATATTTTATTGAGGCAACATATCTTTATAAACCGGGTAGATATATTCAACTCTCCCTTGATGGGAGTCTTTATCAAAAAAATAACAATCCTAAGATTGCTACTAACAATACCTACATTGCGACTGGATGGGATTATCTCCAATTTGATATAGGTTATCGTGACCACTGGTTTGACCCCTTTTATGATTCCTCAATGCTGATAAGCACCAATGTCATAAACTCCCCTTCTGTAACTATCTCCAATCCAGTTCCAATACCACTGCTGAATTCAAATTACGAGATTTTTCTATCCCGTTTGGAAAAAACAGATGGAATACTTTATAACGGGGAAAGAATATCAGGAAACCCAATGCTTTTAGGAATGCATTTTGATTTTCATCCTTTAAGTTGGTTTGAAATAGGACTCAACCGCACCTTTCAATTTGGAGGGGGTGATAGACCCGGGAAATCCCTGGATGATATATGGAATGCCTTTATAGACCCTGTCAGGTATGACAATCTTGCCACAACCGCCGATGAAGAATTTGGAAATCAGGAGGCATCTATCACCTTTGCGGGTAATATTAATTATTTTAGCACCTTCCCTTTTAAGCTATATCACACCATTGCCGCTGAAGATACCCGTGAGCTTAAAAATACTAACTTCAGCAGCAATGCATTTATCTATGGAGTATATTTCCCTTATATAACAAAAAGGTTGGGTTTTCGCATTGAGCATTCCTTTAGAGACATTAATTGGTATGTCCACCACCTTTACAACAATGGCTACAGAAATGAGGGGAATTCAATGGGGCATTGGGTTGGTGATACTGTTAAAAAAAACATAACTTATGATAATATGGCTGGAGATACAGGATTTTTAATGCTTACATGGCAGGAAAAGGTAGATAAAAAATTCAGTCTCTATTATCGTTATATAGATAACTATTATCTCTATAATTCAAAAATTATACGGGATGATAACTATAAAATAGCTAATGAAGGTGGGATAATTTATGTTAAGGGTGTAAAAGATAGAGAATACGGTATTGAATTATATGGCGGCATGACCCCACTTGGTGATGAGTTTTATCTTGCCAGTATATTTATAAACCTTTTATAACATTATCAACAATCTTTAAAATATCGTCAACGCCAATCTCTCCTATGCATCTGACTGGAATATCACTGTATTTACAACCCCAGTTACAGCAATAGCAATCCATCTGTTTATATACTATACATCCGTTATCATACAGAGGGAGAAATCCACCAAACTGTCCGCCTCCATATATCATAACTGTCGGCACCCCCATTATCCATGAGGCATGGGTTACCCCAGTCTCGTTCCCTATAAATATTCTTGCATGCCTGATAATGCCAAAGGCGTCAATCAGGGATGTCTTTCTTCTAAGGTCAATAACAAAATCTGGTAATGCATCAGGACTGTATTGGTCTACACCTATAAGCACAGTTTTCATGCCGAGCCGTCTGTGCAGATATTCCATTACCTCCACGAACTTATCTGAAGGATAGTCCCTTTTTGCAGAACGGGAGCCAAAGGTGAAAACAATATAATTCCCCTTTTGTAAAGAGAATTTATTTATTATCTTTTCGGATGCATTATTGTTCAGAGGGATATAGGGTTTGACCTCATCATCTGACACTTTAACATTCAGTATCCTCTCTATAAAATACTTTTCATGGGCAAAGACACTGGTATAAATACCCTTATCGTCAAACATTTTAAGCTCAGGGACTATATTGGCTATATTTTTCCATCTGCCTATCTTTCTCAATTTCATTATCACACCTCCATACAGGTAGGTCAAAGGGGCTCTCAATATATACAGTATATCCCTTGATTCGGATGAATTAAGTATGGAGTTTATGGCTGTACCAAAACCCATATTCTCCAATTGGGTAATCAACCTATATCTGTATTTGAAAGAGGTAAAATATTTTCTATCATTCATGACTATAACATTGTCCGTATATAATTTCGCAACCTCTTCTACATTGTCATTTACAAGACAATATACCTTATCTCCAAAATGTCTTATATAAAAACTCAATATCCCGCTGAACAACAAAAAATCCCCTATAGAATTATCTTTAACTATTAAAACCTTTTCAGAATGGGTCTTCTTGGTAATAAGAACTGGGAATAGCAATCTCCCTGCGACTTTTTTAAACTCATGAATTGTCTTTCCCATAATGTTGTCATTGCGAGGGACTTTAGTCCCGAAGCAACCTTTTCCCCACCTCCTCAAATACCCTGTCAACACTTATCATATCCATACAGTCATAATATTTGCATTTTTCAAATACACATTTTTTACAGAAGGGAACATCTGGCATAAGAACAATATCTTTTTCGCCAATCGGTCCCCACCTCTTTGGCTGGCAGACAAATATCGGGCAATAAATGGAGACTACAGGGGTGCCTACGGCTGTGGCAATGTGAATCGGTCCTGTGCTTGGTCCCACCATTATATTGAACTTTTTTATAACACCTGCAAGTTCTTTAATCCCGTCATAGCTGATATATTTTACAGCCTTTCCCTTTATGCTGCTGATTATCCTATCCAACAATTCTTCCTCTCCGGGACCTCCCGTAACAAAAACAGCAGCACCTGTTTTCCCGATTATCTTGTTTGCCAGTTCTGCGTATCTCTCAGATTTCCAGTTTCTTGCAGAGCCGCCACTTCCGGGATGGATACCCACAATTGGATTGACGATTGACGAAAAAATATTGTCTACCTTCTTTGTGATTTCATCAGGAATATATATTTCAGATTGTCTTATAGGTTTTGCACCGAGTATTTCTGCCAGCTCAAGATTATAATCAGTCTCGTGTTTGCCAACTCCCGACCTGTGCTGATTTATCCTGTCTGTTAAAAAAATCTGGGCGAGTTTTGTTGCAGGTCCTATCCTTCGGGGTATTCTGGATAGATAGGTGAGTAAACCTACCTTAAAATTAAGAAAGAGCATAAGTGCAGTATCAAAATTTCTCTTTTCTATTTTTTTCGCAAGCCCAATCAGACCCTTTATTGTCCTGTGTTCACCCTCAGGCTCAAAGATTATGACCTCATCAATATTTGGGTTATTTGTAACAATATCCTTTGTATAATTCCTGACGAGGACAGATATGGAAGCTGATGGGAAGCTGTTCTTGAGAGATTTGAATACAGGTGTTGACAGGACTACATCACCTATACGGTCAGTGCGGGTTATAAGAATCTTTTCCATAATTAATGAAGAAGTTTCAATATCATTTTTTAAGATAGTTTATGCTAAAATCTTATAAAAAGATATGCCTGAAAAGGCTGGGGCAAGTTCATCTTTAAGGCTGACTTCTGATTTTGTATTTATCAAAACAAACCGTTTAAAATCTTATCTATACTCCTCGGATCTCTACATTCCAACAATTTCCACCTTCCAAAACCACCATGATAATTTACTGCCTTAACCCATCTCTCAGCGGCAGTTCTTTTCTGTCTGTCCTGTTCGGATTCGTATCCTTTCACTTCCAAAATTATAGTAACATCTTTATACCTCACAAGAAAATCGGGATAGTATGGATGCCTTACTCCTAAAAAATCGTATGGAATTACAAAATCCAAATGGTCATTTTTTACATAAGAAACCACATTTGTATCTTCCTCAAGATAAAAGGCAACAGTATGCTCCCAAGAGCGATTATCAGTAACCACATGGCTTACATGGCTTTTAAGAGTAGGATGTGCCTTTCTAACTGTACGAAAAAGAACCTCATAGGTTGACCCTTTTGGTCTAAACCTTTCAATTATCGGCAGTAAA
>Ga0209342_10000411_pt1 | contig 48893 bp, 74 predicted proteins | sample RifCSP16_2_FD_184023 | JGI IMG/M metagenome (GOLD analysis project Ga0209342, IMG submission 184023) | Soil microbial communities from Rifle, Colorado - Rifle CSP2_sed 16_2 (SPAdes) (version 2) | ecosystem: Environmental > Terrestrial > Deep subsurface > Rock core/Sediment | place: Rifle...
AGAGGGCCAAGGACAAGTCGGGCAAAGGCATAGAGAACGTCACGGCCATTCTGTTCGATGCAACCACTTATTCCGTAGAGGCTCAGGGTGTGACGGATTCGGAGGGGTGGGTTTCCCTCCCGTCGCCAGATAATGTGAACTTGCATTTCATACTGTTCTTCAAAGACGGTCTCGCGGCTGTCAGCAAACGAACCCTGGTGGGCGCGTGAGTGGACGAGTTGTTTCTGTTCCAGGACGAGGAGGGCAAAGAACTATCCCTCTTGGACTTCTCCATCCAGGAGATCATCGCCATCCTTGGCGGAAGGCGGAAGGCGCCACAGGCGTTTGCGCCGCATATTGTGGAGCGGAAACGGACGGCGGAGGATGAGGAGAAGGTCCGCCTGCTGAAATTGCTAAACCAGGCGAATGATGCCAAGAGCCTCAAGAAGTGGCAGGAGGCGGAAAACGAGGCGGCCAGGAAGAAGCATAGCCAACTTGTGGTTGGACGACTTCGCCGGGAGGCGGACATAAAGAAGCTTCGGGGAAAGAGATAGTGTGGGCCGGCAAGCTGGGAGATGACTACACCCGCAGGAACATGACAGGAGACCAGACCGCCTTCTTTGCGCCGATTGTGACCCTGACGGGACCACTGGAGTCGGCGATCGAGTTTGGCCCGAATGTTGGATTGAATCTGTCTGCACTTAGACGGATATTCCCGCAGATTGAGGTTGCCGGCGTAGAGGTAAATCAAGGGGCTTGTGCGGAACTGCAAAAGAGGATCCCGGACGCCGTGGTTTACCAGTGCCCGGCAGATAGATTTGAAACCGAGAGAACCTATGACCTTGCGCTTACCAAGTCCTTCCTCATCCACATTCCCCCGCAGGAACTGGATGCGGTTACTGCTAGGCTCTACCAGTGTGTTCGACGGTGGCTACTCCTGGCGGAATACTATAACCCGAGACTCGTGGAGGCTCATTACCGCAATACTGTCTTGTGGAAGCGGGACTTTGCAGGAGAGATGCTGGACAGATACCCAGACCTACAACTCGTGGCCCACGGGTTCAGTTACCACCTAGATGAATTCCCCCAGGATGACATCACTTGGTTTCTGCTAAAACGTGTGCCATCGTAGGGAATGGGCCGAGCGTCACTCCGGGGTTGCTGGAGGCTATCGGGTGCCCATCATTTGGCCTGAATGCCATAGCCTCGATCTACCCCAAGACAACTTGGCGGCCGACGCACTACCTGTTGGGTTGGTCCCAGGGGGACGGGGGGCTTTCCGCTCTCCCGCTAATTCTTGAGTCGGTGGCACTGGGAATACCGAGTTACATCCCGCATCACTGGGGAGAGAGGGTCATGGGGCCAAACGTTTTTCTCTACGGGATGCACAAGGGACCCGAGTGGGCGACGCACACAACTTCCCTTTTCGGGGGGCATACCTCCGTCTACCTGGCCGCCCAGATGGCTACTGTGTTGGGCTTCAGCCACGTCCTGTTCATGGGGTTGGACGGACTGAAACCGAGACATGGAAGGGACCCCAACCATATGACAGATAACTACTACGAGTTCGACGAGGACTTATCCGCTAAAGATGCGGCCATAGCGAATGCGGGCATGTTTGCCGGCTACATCCAGATGGTTGGGCTGATGAAGGACCGCGGCGTAACGTGTGATTTCGTTGTGCCGCCAAATAGAATAGGTCTTGAGTTTTGACCGACGAGCAGAACGTTCCGCTAACCGAACTGGCCCTTATGGTGACCCTGGCGAGAATAGATTCTCCCGAGGGATACGAGGCGTTCTATACGCTCATCCAGGGATTTCCCCCTCCCCTCCATGCCCGCAAGTGGATCAAGGACATCTTCCAGGCGAAGACGGACGGTAGGGGATTGGTCATCGAGGCGTTCCGGGGGTCTACCAAGACCACTACCCTTACGGTCATTTTCGTGGCGCACCAGATTGGTCTTCACCCGGAGAAGTCAAACTTGATTGTTGGCCTGAACGACGCCGCCGCCAAGAAGCGGGGGGCGTCTAAAATAGCCGACATCATCGAATACAACAAGGCGTGGAAACTCATCTTCCCCCACATCATCAAAGACGAGAAGCGGGGGTGGGGAGATAACGGCTACTGGGTTCAAGATACCAGCATCCCCTACGATGAGTGGAGCCGCAAACTTGGCCTGGACTACACTCTCTCTGGCTGGGGCTATACCTCCGGCGCCCTAGTTGGAATGCACCCCACGGGGACATTGGTGATTGATGACATCCACGGCGACGAGAACACCTCTTCCCCCAGACAGTTGGAAGAGGTCATGGACATCATCAAGGGCACCCTTATGCCTACCCTGGTTCCCGGTGCGTTCCACATTGTGGTGGGAACTCCCTGGGTGGAGGGGGACGCCATCTCCTATTTCAAAGCACTGCCGACGATGTTTCACCACATCCGCACGCCCCTATTGAGCGGGGAGAAGTCGGTCTGGCCCGAGGTGTTCACCGAAGAGGAAGTTACCAACCGGAAGGCCGCCAGCGGGGCCGTTGAATTCGCCCGCATGTACATGCTGGATTTGGAAGCGGCCAAGGGCCACAACCTCAAGAAGGAGTGGCTGGGATACTTCAACTACGAGGACATCAAAGAGGACTGGCCCGTCTTCATGGGCAATGACTATGCCTCTACCTCGGACAGAATGAAGCAAAAGAAACGGGACGACAACGCCATCTGCTGGGGCAGACTGACCCCTCGGGGAGACCTGGTTTTGATTGACGGCGACGCCGAGCAGATGTCCCAGGCTGAAGCGTATCAAAGGATTATTGCAAGAGCCTCTTCTTTCCCGACGCTGCAACAGATCGGCATTGAGAGCATTGGGAAGGGGGAGGAGTTCTACGAACTGTTGGCACAGGCGCCGATCTTCATGCCCATCGTTCCCATTCCCTCGCACACGGGACTGGCGAGGTCGAAGGGCGGCAGGTTCGAGAAGGTGTTGGCCCCCATGTTCCAGAGAAGGCGCGTTCTTCTTTCCACGAGGCAGACGCCGTTTCTCAAGAAGTTCGTGGACCAGTGGATTTCGTGGGACGGTTCGGGGAATTCCGGGGACGACACCCTGGATGCAGTTTACATGATGACCAAGGCGGCGGAGGGCTTCATTGCCCTGCCCGCATTGCAGGTCTCGGCGGAGAGCCCGCTGTATTTCGAGAAGAAGAAGATGGTCAATCCATGGGCCATCTTGGGGAGAGGCAATGGCTGATCTGAAGAAAGACATTATGCGCAAGGCCAGGCAGATGGTCGATGCGGATAAGACCCTCCACAGATATCAGGAGGAGTACGAGCGCATGGCACGCCTGGATTGGACGCCCCCTGGCGCGTTAGGGCAGTTTGCGTTCATTCGGGGAAGACCCTCCACGGCACCTTACGATGCTCTTCGGGGGGCAGTCAGGGCGATGGCGAACCTCCAACCAAGGATAACCGTCCATCCGGCGACGGTTCTGAAGGCCCTGAAGGGGGGAGACGACAAGAGCCTTGAGGCGAGGAAGCTGGCCAACCAGTGGGAGACGACCTTCCGCTGGGTGCTGGACAGACTGATAAAGCGGTCGCCCACGTTCCTGTCTGACATTGTCTGGTCTTCCGTGTTGTACCATGAGGTGAATGGGCAACCCATTCACCTCCCTACGCAGAAGAGAATTGCCGACACCCTCAGAGGAACAAAGGGCGAGGCGGCTATGCGGATGGGCGACTGGGGGGTGAAACTGGCAGATCCCAAGACGGTGGATGTGAGGTATTCCAACTACGGCACCGATGCGGTTCTTTCGGTTGCACTGAGGGATGCCAGGTGGGTCTCGGAGTTCTGGGGCCATGAAGCCATTGCGGCGCAGATTGAGAAGAACCCCGACTTTGCCACAGAGCCTTTCCTGGAGTGCGACTACGTCGATTACGAGAACCGCTTTGTGTGGGCTGTTCAGAGCAATTCGGTTAGCGAGATTGAGGACCTGAAGTACACCCTTCTTGAGCCGCAACCCTGGCTGGGGAGGGAGGTTCCCTTCCTGCCGTGGATCAACGTCGCGGGGGGCACCAAGGTTGACTTAGCTCCAGAGCACCAGAGACGACCGCTGCTCTACCCTGTATTGCAGACGGGCCTATGGATCAATGCCAACGTCATGGGCACCATCATGCAGTCGGTGGCAATTGCAGAAGCGGCGGCCGCCAGGAACATTGTGAAGGGCGCAGGCGCAGCGGATGTCGAGGTTGACTACGGAGAAATTGGCGGACGTATCAACCTTACGCCTTTCCAGACCTACGAGAGAATACAGCAACTAAGTCTGGACCCGCAGATCCGAGAGATGTTCGACCGCACCGACGAGGCTATCAGGCGGGCCACGGTGTCGGATGTTCTGGTAACTGGGCAGCCGATGGGAACCGACCAGACGTTCGCCGGCTTCAACCTCCAGGTTATACAAGCTCTTGCTTCTCTGGGGGATTTCAAGAACGTCGCCCAATTGTTTATTGCCCGATTACTGGAGCACATGCTTCTTCTGGCGCATTACACCGGCGGAGAAATCTCCGGATACGGCGAAGACGACAAGGTCTACACCATTGATAGCGAGGACATCGACCCCGAGGGAATCTACATTGATGTAGAGCTGACCACTGACTCTCCGGTGGACCGCCAGCAAAGAGTGAACTCGGCCATGAACCTGGCCAATTCGGAGAATCTACCCATGTCCCCGCGGTCTCTGTTGGAGTTCCTTGGAGTGACAGACCCCGAGGGCGAAATTAGGGACTGGATGAAGCACCGTGTCAGAATGGCCGACCTGATGGGCAAGCTGAAGAAGATCGAACTGACGGTCTCCGGAGAAATCGAGCAGATGGCCGCCCAGATGGCGCAGCAGATGGTTCAGGACCAGATGAAACAACAGCAGGCTCCGGAGGGTGGCGGTATGATGCCCGGTATGATGGGCACCGGAAGCCCTCCCGAGAACATGATGGCTCCTCCTGGGATGCCCGGAGTTGAGGGGCAGGGGGTAAATCCGGCCGCCGGAGGAATGCCCCCCGCTATGGCTAACCCGATGGGGAATACGTTCGAGGGTCAGACGGGAATGAGCAGGGGCGGTCAAGAACTGGCGGGGCCCTAATGTACACCGAGAGAGAGTATGACATCATGCTCCTGGAGGCCCAGGAGGAAAACGACAAGCTGATACAAGAAGTCGCCCTGGAACTATTAGGGAACAGGGCGAAGAGGATGGTGAAGAATGGCGAAATTGACAGGGGGAACGACATCCCGGAAGCCGGGCCGAACGCCCCCGGTGGTGGACCCGCGGCGGCCCCTCCCGCCGATCAAGCCGCCGCCGGTCCCGGTGGTAACCCCGCGGGGGACGTTTACGCCGGGGGTCCAACCGTGGGTCAACCCTAGGGCCGCAGAAAGTGCCGCCATTGGGCAGGCCGTTGCCGGTGCCATCAATACGGTTGCCGGGGCCATAACTACTGGTCCCGGCGGACAAGTCGGACGGGGAAGTATTGGCGTTGGCGACTGGCGAAATCTTGCGGTAAACATCCCCTCGGCAATTCCAACCAGAACGGTTGGTCCCGCGGGGCGTGCGGGGTTGCCGGCGGGTGCGGGATTTACTACGGGTATGGCCGCGCAGGGGGAGACACAGCGCCTCCTCACTGCCCGCTATGGAGCGCCCACGGGGCAACAGGCGGAGACGCAGCGCATTCTGGCGGGACGTTATGGGGCATCTCGCACCGCCGCAATGCAGGCGGCACAGCAGGATCGGGAGCAGGCCTATGTCCTGATGGCTCGTTATGGAATGGCCCCCCCAGAATTGATACCGGGAACTTCTTCTTACCAGGAGCGGCAGCGTACTCTCACTGCCCGTTACAGCGCGCAAGCCCCCACCATTGCCACGATGGGCGGACAAGCCAAGAGAAAACTTAGGCCAACTATTGATACTGGCGGATATGGCCAGGGGGATGACGGCGGAAGCTATGGTGGTGGCGGAGGTGGCGGGGGTGGATACGCCGGATACGGCGGCGGTAATGGGCTAATCAACTGGAGAATTGGATACTGATGGCCACCCCACAAGTACCGCGGGTAATCAAAACGGATAAGCCCACCGCGCGGGCCACGCAACCATCCACGCAGTACCCGTGGCAACAACCCGGATTTACCCCGCGGCCGCCTACCCGGCAGCAAGTCCCTAACTACGAACGCCTGACCGCAACCGAGCGGTGGGTGATGAACCGCCTACCCGGCATTGCCGAGAGCGGCGTTGGGCGTGCGCTGGAGTGGTTCGGCAACACATGGGCCGGCAGGGCACTGCAATATCTAGACATTGGGGCCGAGGGAGTTGAGCGGGGCATCGGCTTTGTTGCACAGGCCCTTGATGCAAATGCTCACGGGCAAGAAGCCTGGGACGATTTCCAGGCAAATGCCCGAGAGGCGTGGTACGCAGGATCTCTTGCGGCTGACTTTGTTGGAAGCCCCACTGGAGACATGGTCCCCTATACCGTTGCCGGCGGAGGTGTTGGAGCCGTCGGCGGAGCGGTTCTGGGAAGTCTCGGTGGGCCCATTGGGACGTTCGCGGGCGGTCTTCTTGGAGCGGGCGCTGGGACGGGCATTGGCCTCGCCTTTCAGATGGGGGAAAATGGTCATGAGAGCGTGGCCTCCCTCGTTGAGTCTCGACGACAAATTGCCGATCTTGTTCGGCAAGGCATGGACCCTGGCGATGCCTTAGTCCAAGTAAGAGACCAGATGTACGAGTCGCAGGGGGCATTGGCGCTTCGCTCCCAGATGAATGACCTATGGGTTCATCTCTTTGCTGACCCCATAAACATTGTGGCCGAGTTTATCAAACCAATCGAGGCCCTTGAGGTCCGCAGGATATTGGCCCTCAGGAGGGCGATGCCAGATGAGGTAGTGGAGTCTATTCGTGTTACCGAGACTCTTCTCGACGAGGCCAGGGGGGCATTACGTGTGGCACAGGGGGGTGCGGCCGAGGTTGCCGGGGCGGCCCCAAGAGTCGCCGGCGAGGTTCTCGAAGAAGTCGCGGGAGCGGCCCCAAGAGTTGCGGCAACCGCCGAGGAGATTGCAGCAAAGGCGGAGACGGTTGCCGGGCTTGAGAACTCGCTACGGCTTCTCCGCGAGGCCACGCAGATGTCTCCCTGGCAGCAAGCCGTACTTCGTATTGCCGGGAATATGGACTGGCCGACAGATAGTGCGGTCGGGAGATTTCTGAACTCCCGAGCGGGAAGGTTGATAACTGGGCCATTCCGACTCACGCGGGAGTCTCGGGCCTACGCCTTTGTTGATACGATTGAGACTAACCTGAGGGCCTATCTTCCCCGAGACTTTCAAGAGGCCATGCGGGACGTTCTTCGCGCCCGAGACGGCATTTACAGCCCCCAGATAGCACATATGGTTGTAACAGCAGAGGGCAGGTATGTTCGTGGGATGATGAGCGGACTAGGGGCAGTGGCCGAGCGCCTGCTACAGGCGAGGGTGGCGGCAATGCCGGATCGCCGCATCCTTGAGTTTATGTCTGTGGTCCTTGGAGAGGACGTCTACCGTGTTCTTGCCCAGGCGGGGAGCGAGGCCCCCGCCCTGTTCCGACGGTTCAACGAGGCATTGGCCCAGGTGCCAGATGGTCAAAGGATATTGGCACAGACGCTCCGCATTGGAAATCGTCAGATTGGAGATTTCACCGCCGATCTCCTCAAGGGAATACACGGCACCCTGGAGGGAACGGGCACCATCACCGACGATCTACTCAGGACCGGTTTCCTGAACGCGGCGGCGGATATTGCCGCCCAGGCGGGTATTGCCAAGTTTGGAGTTCGGGCCAGGGGCACTCTTCTAGCTGCGGCCGATGCCATCAAGGCGGCGGAATCTCTGGCCCTGCTCCGGGCCGGGAATGTTGTTTATCCTCTAAGGAACTGGGTCAACAATGTTGTAACGATGATTGCCCGAGGCACTTACGTCGGGGGCAGCAGAGAGGCGATTGCCGACGTAGAGAGAATACTGGGAGGGATGCCCACCAGAATGCGTTCGGGGTATGGCATGGCGGGACTGGCCGGAAATGAGGGCCTGAGTGCCGCCGAGTCCATTATCGCCCGAGCGTCCAGGGGAGAACGGGGGTTCTGGAACCAGGCGAGGGACTGGATTTCTGGCATTCACTTCCCCGGAGACACGGGGGCATGGGCCAGAAGGATTGAGGTTAGTGCTTCTCAGAGAGCCTACGCCTCCGGCTTCCACCGCTTCTTCCGCCAAGGCAGGCGTGCCTTGTTACAGAACCTTGAGGATTTCGCCCCCGATGTGGCTAACAGCATCAGGGCCAGATATGGCGATGAGGCACTTCGGGCCGCGAACAATGCCATACGCGGGGCGGGCACGGACGATGACATCTTGCGCGCCCTGGCCTCTACTGACAATATGCATCTGAACCTAGAGAACATCCTAGACTCCGCCAGCGAGAGGATGGGCGTAGACCTTCCTAACATCCTGGACGAGACGTTTACGGCACGGTGGGGTCCGGAGATTGAAAGGGCTGCGCGGGCTGGCCCCAATCAGATTGAAGAGGTCTTTGAAAGAATGTGGGGCGAGGTACAAGACGAACTAGACAATCGCCTAGATGATAGCCTCCGGACGCTAACCGAGGAGGCAACGGAACGGATTGTTGCCGAGGGACCGGGGTCTTTCCCTGGTGTCTTTGGCGATGCGATAGACGAGTTCCATGGTAGCTATGTCCAGGGCCACGCGATGACAATGGCTCGCATTGGTGATCTGACTGATCTAAGACCAGAAGTTGCCAACAGAATGATGGGCGCCGTTCTGGACCGAGAGCAGAGGTTCATGAACAGGGGCTGGAGTCGCCTAGAGGCCAGAATGCAAGGCGTGGCAAACGCCCTGGGGCGGAGGGAGATAAGGGGCGGCGCTGAGGTAATGACTGCCTTCCGGCAGTGGCGGGATGGCTGGCGGCAATTCTTCGAGTGGCGCAATACAACTTGGCGGGAGTTCTTTGATGCCAGAGGGGCTGGGCGAACCCCGAGTCTTAGTTTTGAGGAGATACGGGCCCAGATAGCCAGGCGATATGACGATGTAATCGCAATGGAGGCAGACAGACTTAGTGCGATTGACCGCCTTACCGGAAGCATGATCCCCGAGAATCTTCGCCCCACGTTCTTTGCATCGCGGGACAGGGTGGCCGCGCTTAGGGCGCAACGAGCAGATATGCTGCGCGAGTGGTTTGCGCAGGTAGACGCTATTCCCTATAACCAGAGACAGGCCGCCTTTGCCGGTTTCTGGCGGCGGATGATGGACAACACGTCAGCCGTTTCTGTCGAGCAGAAGATTGGTTCTCGTGCCGCGGCGGGGAATGCGGAGGCTGCCGCAACCTACCAGGACGACCTGATTGCCGCCAGCGTTCGCGCCGAGGAGGCTGTACGGGGAACGCCGCTTTCAACTGCTGAGCAACGGCAGATTGTACTAGATAGACTGGCTCAGTATGGCAGACCTCAAGAGGAAGCCGACCTAGTAATGGGGCGGTTGCGCCAAGTAGCAAGACCCCCAGAACCGACGGCGGGGCGATTGAGGCCCCCCGCCGCCCCAACAGCCGCCGCACCAAGAGAAACTCTAGAATCCAGACTCAGGCCCGCCGTAGAGGCTGGTGGCATACCGGGTACGATGGTGGGTTCTGAGGTCGAGATTCTGGGGGGGAGATATGCCGGGAGAAGGGCCACCATTACGCGTCAAACGTATGCTGATGGTGTCATGGAATATGGTCTTGATGTTGGGGAGCCGAATGTGGTTTTCTCGACGACCTGGGATAATGTTGCCTTCCCAACAGCCGCTGGAGTTCCGATAGAACCCCGCGTTTCACAACGAAGTCTCCCTGGGGCTCTTGCCCCCTTTGGTACAACGTCGGAGGAAGAGATCGCAGGCGTTCTTCGTGGAGATAGACCATTTGCATTCTTCGGTGGCCAGGGCTTTGGGCAACTACCGGAGAATCTTCCTGGGGGTGTTTCCGTAACAAGAAACATCGTCAACTTCGGGGGCAATCCCGTTGACATCGTGTACAGAACGGATGCACAGAATGCCACAGAAATGCGGCAGCTTATATCTGAACTCCGACGGATAGACCAAATTTATGGCCCCATAGAGCGCGGGGAGGCGCTTGGAAGGCTATTCGGGTATAGCGAGGCAGATGTTTCCTTTTGGGCATCTAACATGCGTCGGCAGACCGTGGGAGTTCCGATGGATGCCGAGCAGATCGCGGCACAAGCCGGCGTCATGACGGATGCACAGCGGTCCGCTATTGCGGCTCAAGACCTAACAACAATAGAGCACGCTCGCCCCATTGTGGCAGCGATGCCTCCGGCGCAGCGCCAGGCATGGCTAGTAAGGGAGAGCGAAAGCAGTCTTGCCATTGGCCTACAAGAGGGATGGATCACCGCCAGGGAGCTAAATGAAACCAGGGCGGGGCACAGACTCAACAATGTCTTTGTCACTCGGGGCGGGTGGATTAGATGGGGCTTTGAGGAACTCAACGGAGAGCAAGTTCCTGTTCTGACTTTCATCCGGGGTCGGCGGCCCGGAGGATCCGATGTTCTACGGTCCTGGATGCGTCATAATGATGTCGCCGGTCATCGCATGTTTCTGACCAACGAACTTCTCGCCGACACCGTAAATGAGGCTGGCGAGACCGTAACTCGGGGCGACACCTTCTTTAGGAGAATGGTCAGAGAGGGCGCCGTAACGCGGCTCAGGGATCTGCCGCCCGTTTCTGGCGAGCAGAGGATACTGTTCCGCATGGGCGGAGAGGCAGAAGAGGCCGCCCATCTCCCCGACTTCCACGCCTTTGTCCCCCGACAACTCTACATGGATACTGGACTTGACCAACTATGGTATCTCAGGGGGCAACAGGCAGTAGAGTCTATTAGGGATGCCGCCCTTGATTTACAGCGGAGACCGCCCCTAAGGTTTTCGGACCTGAGCGAGGCAGAACAGCAGACATTGCAACGCTGGATGTCACAGAGCCAAGTGCAATTGGCCCAGGCTCGTTATATGGGGATGCGGGGCGCAGAGTTCATGAGGGACAGCTCTCTTCTGAACTACAACCGTCGGCACAACTACAATACCTTCCTCGGGACAATCATGCCCTACGAGTTCTGGTTCACACAGTCTGCCCTGAATTGGGCACTCCATTCCATCGACCGCCCAGAAATGCTCATGATCTACTTGAGAATGCAGCAGTTCCTCAACACCGCATACCGACCAGAACAGAACCTTCCTGCAAGGCTTCGGGGGCAAATCCGCATTCCCATGCCCTTCCTGCCGAATTGGATGGGCGATAGCATCTTTGTAGATCCGATGCGGTTTGCGCTGCCACTGGACCAGTTTACCTACCCCTTCGAGCAATACCAGCAACAGCAACAGCGCGACGAGGGGGCAACAACCAGGGTTCTAGAACAGCTGTTGAATGACGGCCAGATTGACCAGGCGGCATATCAAGAGGCCCTACAAACCAGACAGGGGACGACATGGGACAGGGCACAAGCGTTAGCCAGACAGGACGATGACGAGGAAAGGCTTAGCGCCTTCGATTTCATGTCCTTGTTCTCCTCGCCGCATGTTCCCATCCAGTGGGCATACAATGCTGCCAGGGGAACCCCCGAGAGAATAGGCACCCTCCTTCCGCTGACCAGAAGCATCCGGGGCGTTACTGCGGCCCTTGGGATCGGCCCTGCGGGCGGGGTCAACATAGAGGGGAACATCCGCAGAGAGCTTGGGCTTCCAGAGTTTGACCGCTGGGACGACTATCGAATTGACCGGATGCTATCCAATATGGTCGCCACGGGAGAGATCACGCTTCAGCAAGAGCGGGAGGCAATGACGTCCCGAGAGGGTGAAGTGTTTGACCTGGCGGAGCATAGGGCGGTGCAGGAAATATCCGGCGGTCCAGGTCTTTTGGGAATAGCGAGGTCCGTCTTCGGCATTCCCATTCGGGCCTACCCGCCCGGAGAAGAGCACCTACGGGAACTACGAGACGAGTACGCACAAGCGTGGCAGGAGTATGACGGCGGTGACATGCAGGCGGTCAATCGGTTCTTCGAGGCCCACCCAGAGTATGAGGCCAGAGTAGACCTGGGCTACTGGAATAAGCCCGAGGAGCGGATACGCCGGTTTGCGGTTGATGAGATATGGGATACCTGGAACTCCTTGCCGCAATTGCACCAGAACGAGGTTTCTGAACAACTGGGGCCAATGTTCCAGAATGCCTTCCTGAGCAGAGAGACACGAAGCTATGAGTCCATCCCGAACGAGATGCTGGTTGCGTGGACCAGGGTCATGCGGGGCGATCCGCCCGGCACCCTCTCAACGGGACCGGGGTGGCAAATTCCTCCGCTGGACTTGGCCCCCAGGGATGTAGCCTATAGGGCAGATGCGTTTTACCAGTCTCGGGATGCCTACTTCCCGCAGTGGAGAGACCTCCAGAGTGACTACTATCTTCTGGATGAGGGGGCCGCGCGGAGAGAGTACCTGAGAGCCCACCCCCCGTATGCGCAGTATCGGGCATGGCGGACGGATTGGTTCATGCGCAATCCCGACGTTGTGCCCTACCTTACGGACAGGCCGGAGGACTACACCTACCCGAGCGAACAGGCGCTGCGGGAGGCGCAGGCCGGGCAACCGAGTCTCCAGCCGGCGGAGTGGTATCAGGTTCTGGGGCCCAATATCTGGGCACTTCTAGACGATAACCAAAATGGCGAGCCCCTTCCCGAGGTGGCCCGAAGGAGGCTGCAAGAAATAGCCGACCAATACGGAACCACAGTTGACCACATTCTATCCGATATAGCACAAGGACTTGCACAAACCCAGTAATTGTGCTAAAATAGTTGGCATGGAGGACAAACAGGATGACCGCTAGTGTGCAGGACGCCTTTCCGGTGGTCGAGCCGGAACCGACGGGGCCGCCAGCCCCTGACGTTTCGGGCGGATCAGCGGATGCGGGTTCGGCAGCGACCGGCCCAGACGCAAGTTCTCTCGCTAAGGAGTTGGCCGAGGTAAAGGCACGCCTTGAGAGGCTCCCAGACGACATCGACGCGAGGTTCAAGTCTGCCAAGGACAAGCGCTTCGCCAAGGTCGATGAAATCTATGAGTGGGTCAAGGCTGCGGGGGGGGACCCCAAGAAGATCGAGGACAAGATTGAGCGCCAGGCGCTCGTGGACCGATTGGAAGCCCTCGAAAAGCCAGCTTCAAGTTCCGTCAGTGCTCCTGGCAGGGCGGCTGATGGGGACGCCGAGAGTAGAACGGCGAAATTCCTGAATGACCTGAAAGATGAGTCCGGGGTCGAACTAACCGACGAAGAGGTTCACCAGATTTGGGACGGCAAACGCTATACCAACTGGGAGGACGCCTTCAAGGATGCCCGCAAGGCCGCTTTCAAGAAGGCCAAGGGCGAGAAGATCGGCGCCGGAGCCGTAGTCTCCGAGTCTGGCGTTGGCGTAACTTCCGCAACGGAAGATGAGCTGGCGCGGGAACTTAGGGACATCCAGGAGGGAAGACGCGGAAGCGCCATCTCACCTGAAAACAAGAAACGACGCGCTGAACTAAAGGCTCAACTCGCCTCGCAGAGGCGATAGTGCCGCTCGATTGGATGCACCTACAAATCGAGGAAAAGGCGCAAGCCATCCTCGATGATATTGAGGGCCTGGAAGACGCCGAGGTTCAGTCACTCCTGGAGGAGTGGCGTGAACTGGAAGGCTCAGACGACTCTAAGTTGTCTGATGTTACGCGGCTTGCCCTTGATTTTCTTGCACGCAAGAACGGTGCCCCAACGAGCCGAGAGCGGGCTAGAGCCAGACTCCAGCGCCGAGGGGTAATAGAATGGCCTCCTTGATCCAAACCGTTTCCTCGACTGCGGTGGGCGGGCAAAACCTTCCCAATTCAGTCAGGACCCAGTACATCGAAAACTACATCGAAGCTGCCGAGATGGCGCGCATCTACGACCAGATCGCTGCGCCTATTGGCAAAGACATGAGCAACCTTGCTCGTGGTTCCTCGGTGCAGGTTGATGCCCTTTCGGACATGCAGCCCGGCACCTCGGCAATCTCCGAAGTCTCGGACATTGCCATGCAGGCACTCAGGGACGCGACCCTGAGCATCACCCCCACCAGCCGTGGCGAGGGCATTCAGTGCTCCGAGCTGCTTCTGAACCAGGCGTACACCGACTACGGTGCTGCGCGGTTCGGGATCGTCGGCAAGGGGTTGATGGAAAGCCTTGAGGTTCTGGCCCGCGACGTTGCGTGCCAGGGAAGCCTCGTCATCCGACAGGGCGTTGCTGCCCGCACCTCACTTCTGGCTTCCGCAACGGGCCACCGGGCGACCGATGGTCTATTCAGCGATGCCTCAACGATGCTGGAAACCCTCAAGTGCCCAGGCTTCAAGGGCATGGGCGGGGGCCGGCGCTGGGTTGCCATCATGCACCCGGCAGCCTTCCACGACATCCGCGAGGACGGGAACGTCCAGAACGTCGGCATCTACCAGGACAAGGGCATCATCCTCAACTACGAGTTGGGGAGCATCGGCCCGTTCGCTCTCGTGAGTTCAGCCTGGGCGAAGGTCTTTGGTGGAGCCGGGGCCGTTTTGACCGATCCTGCTTCAGCGGTGTTCTACACGCTGACCTCCTCGGTCAATGCTCTGGACAAGACGCTCGTCCTGTCCACGGTAACGCACCTGGACACACCCACCAACAAGTGGTTCACCATCGGCACGCGAGAGACCGGAGATACGCACTACCCGATGAATGAGCGGGTGCGCTTCGTGTCTCATGCAACTGGAACGGTGACCTTTGTTGGCGAGGCCTCCAACGGCGGGTTGCGCTTTGACCATGCCGCGGCCTCCTGGGTTGGCAACTCCTCGGATGTGTTCCCCATCGTCTTCGGTGGACCGATGTCGCTGGCCAAGGTTTATGAGCCTTCGGTTGGCGAGTACGGCACCATCGTTGGCCCGAAGCGAGACGGCGCACTCGATCAGTGGGTCACGCTCGGCTTCAAGTGGTACGGGAACTACGGCCGGATGAGTGAAAGCTGGCTCATGCGGGCCGAGGTTGCTTCGAGCGCAAGCGTCGCGTAACATAGTCTGGGCGGGTTCTCTTGAGGATCACATCGCGCCCTGCTTTGCAAAATGGGGTGCCCGCCCGGTAAGCTAGACTAACCTCTAGCAGGGAAAAGACAATGGCTGTTGGAACTAGCACGTACAAGGGTCTCGCTGTCCCCCTCAACGGGGAAGTCGAACTCAGACAAGATACCGCGGCAACCGACTTCATCACCCTGACTGGCGATGCCAGCATCAGCGGTGACTACCTCGTGTGCCGCACCGGGTCGACCGAGGTGTTCGTAATCAACTCGGCCGGCGCCATCGCTGCGGGCTCAATCACCACGGGTGTGGGAGTGGCTGGTCTGCGACTGGATACTCTAAAGTCGCTGAAGTTCTCCACCCCCTACACCACGGCTCTGCCCACGACTGGGCTTGCCAAGGGTGAGATGTTCCTGGTGATTCAATCAGGGACGCCGCAGCTCGCCGTTCAGATCGCCGCCGCGACCACGCCCAACGTCCTCAAGTATTTCACTGCGAATACTTCAACGTTCGGTCGGTCGAGCGCCTCCTAACAACTGAATAGCCTGAAGGGCGGGGGCGCTAACCTCGCCCCCGCCCGGAGGGATAATGCGAGTTTTTGTCGGCGGAGTATCATCGGAATACGCACACGGGGGTTGCGTCGAATCGTTCTTTACCATCAGATTGAGGCCCGGAGACGAGCGCAAGTACCAGTGGCGCACGCGCGGAGACATCGCCCGTACCGAACTCTGTGATGAGTTCGTGCATCGCAAGGAGTTCGACGCCTTCTTCCTGGTGGACGTGGACATGCTGTTTGACCACGACATCCTGGAGAGGCTGCGGTCACACGACCTAGATATTGTCAGCGGGCACTACTTCCGCAGGCGCTTCAACCCAATGATTTCGATTGCCGAGGTTGGGGAGTGGCCCTATGAGCCACTGTACGACATCCCCGATGACGGGCTGATTGAGGTCTCGACCAGCGGCTTCGGCTGTCTGCTTATCAAGAGGAATGTTCTAGAAGCAGTACAGAAGACGATGGACCCCAAGGAGCCAATCCTGGGGATGGGACCCCTGCCCGAGATGACCAACGGTGATCGCGGCCCATTCGGAGCAGACTTCGTGTTCTCCGCAAGGGCCAGACAGTCGGGTTACAAGCACTGGGTAGACTGCAATCCCGTGGCGGAGGCCAGGCACGCAGCGACCGTGTTCTTGGATAGGAAACTGTACAAGAAGGTCCGTGGGTGGCAAGTAGAGAAAGCCGCCGACCACTGGAAGAAAATCTGGCAACTCAATCTGGAGGTTCATGGAATGGACGCAAAGACCGCCGACGCACGAGTGAAGCAACTTCAGCTAATCCGCAAAGGCTTTGCCGATAGCCTGCGGGATTTTGAGGATCAGGCGGCGAACCTGCGCACCCGCATTGCCATTGTGGATGGGCAGATTGCCGAACGAGAAATTGACATACAGACAGCGCCACCGGAACCAAAGACGCTGACGATAGAAGACTCTCCGAAGCCGCTACTCCTGGGCAAGTTGCCCGTGTTCAATTCAGAGGAAGAGGCGAGGGCCGCTCTGGCAAACAGGGGCAAGGGACCAGAGGGGGAGAGCGAAGAAGAGGGTCAACGTCTTCGGGAACCGGTAGCCAAGAAACTCGCACAGGATTTCTTGGGGGCGCTAAAAGATGGCTCGGCCTCTTGAGGTTGTCAGGCATTGTTGCCTGGCAGGGACGAACCTTGAGCGCGCCGACCTGAGGTACATGGACCTCAGGGGAGTGAACTTTACCAATTCAAACCTGCGTGGGGCAGACCTGTCCCACGCTGACTGTCGGGGAACAATCTTCGTGAAGGCGGACCTCTCGCGGGCGTGCCTCTACAACACGAACTGCGAGGATGCAGACTTCAGCAACGCCGACCTCACTATGTCCTACTTGCGGGCAACCAACTTCATCCATGCCACGATGTGGTGGGCGTCTCTTAGGAGGGTTACGGCCAAGAATGCCTTCTTCCTTGGGGCAGACATGACCGGAGTAGACATGGCTTATGGCTTCTTCCTGGGGGCAAGATTTGGGCCTCCCCTTTGCAAGACCGACCAGATGCGGAATGTTGATAAGGCGGTCTTTCACTGGTACTGGGATCCACAGGGGGGCATCCCGTCCTACGATCCCAAAGAGGGATACGTTGATCTCTGGCACAGCGTCCTAGGGGGCATCTCTCTCCAAGAGAATGCATCTACGAGGCCCAAATGAGACACCGCGCCTTTGAGTTACGATTGCAGGAACTGGAAATGCAGCTGGAGTTCCTGGTCAAACAGATCAATGAGGCACGGACCTCCGGGGCGGAGAAAACCGCCATTGCCGAGCTGATGCTGAAGTACACCGATGTCGAGGCCCGGATGGACGAGATACGTCTGTGGGAAAAGGCGGAGGAAGAGAACCCGCGGTATGGAACCCAGGTCAGGGTCAACGGGATGTGGCGCCCGAAGTTGCCGGAGTTTGGATCTCTGGAGAAAGCCCTAGAAGCCATGAACTCCCCAACCGGGGGAGGACACTCGGCGGCGGCCGTGAAAGCGGCAAGAGAGTTTCGGTCCAGCGAGGACGCCAGGGAAACCGTCAGGTCCTTAGACGGTAGAAGCCCGCTCGTTCCCGAGGAAGAACGGAAGCCGTTCAACACGACGCTATGACCAGTGTAGATAAGCGCCTGGAGTTGGCTTACAAGAGTTCCCTCGTCGGGGCGAACCTGGAGAGAGCTGATTTGCGTGGGTTGGATTTGCGAGGCATCAATCTGACCAGCGCCAACCTCCGGGGGGCCGATTTGTCGCAGGCGAACTTATCGCAGGCGACGCTGATTAGGACAGATTTGTCCAGGGCCAACATCCAGCGGGCGAACTTCACCGACGCCGACATGACGGGCTGCGACCTTACGGGCTGTTACGGCAGAGGGGCGAAGTTCTACAGGACCAAATTGTGCCTGGCCTATCTGAGATACGCCCAGTTCAAGAACGCATTCTTCATCGAGTGCGACATGACTGGGGCGGATCTGCTGAATAGCCTCTTCCTGGGAGCGAAGTTTGATGGCTCCAACACAGAGGGCGTGAAGAATGCCGACAGGGCCATCTTCCTGTGGTGGTGGTCGCCGTTGAAGACGGGGAAGATCAGCTACGATCCGCTGCCGGGATGGATACAACTGGACGAGAGCGTTACTGGAGTCGAGAGCGTTCGAGAGAACGCCGCCCGAGAGCGTGTTGAAGACTCCGTACAGAAGGCGTGGGAGGTTATGGACGATGCCTCGAAAGCGTAAGGATCAGCCCGTTCCGTTGGAAGAGTTGCGGTTCTCGGGGGATGCCAACCTCATCCTTGCCAGGCTCAAGGCAGAGTTGGCCGAGAGGGATAGGTATATCAACGTCCTGGAGAACGAGAACCTGGGCCTGGAGAAGTGTGCCAACAGGGTTTGGACTGCCCTGGAGGAGGCGGAGGCAATGGCAAACCGCTTCCCGCAGTTTGTTCAGGATGCCCTGAATGACCCGAAAAAGCACGCCTCCAGACTGGCCGAGGCGGCTCGCTACGGCAGGATCTTCCGGGAAGCCAAGGACGACTTCCAGAGACTCAGATGAACCGCCAGCAGAGGGTCCTCGGGGTCACGGCCGCCAGGGGAGGAAGCAAGGGCGTTCCCCGGAAGAATATCCGCCAGATCAATGGCATTCCCCTGATTGCCTACACCATCCGAGAAGCCAAGAAGAGCCATCTCATCAGTAGATACATTGTGTCTACAGATGATGACGAGATAGCTGAGGTTTCCCGCCACTACGGGGCCGGGGTTCTGATGCGGCCGTCGGAACTGGCCGAAGACCATACCCCAATGATTGCCGTGATGCAGCACGCCCTGAAGCGGTGCGAGGAGGAAGAGGGGGAGTGGTATGACATCGTGGCCGACCTAAGATGCACCAATCCTCTCAAGACGGCCTATGACATCGACGGGGCAATAGAGAAACTGATCCACACTGGGGCAGACGGGGTTATCGGGGTGACAAAGCTGGACGATCACCACCCGGCACGGATCAAGCGGGTCTTCGAGGATAGATTGATTGACTTTGCCTGGCCCGAGCCGCCGGCGGGATTGCGACAGGAACTCAAACCAGATGCCTTCATCCGCAACGGCAGCTTGTATGTGGTGCTCAGGGATGCACTTCTAGACGGCATTCTTCTTCAGGGTAGCGATAATCTTAGGCCTTGGTACATGCCGCTGGAGAAGAGCGTGAACATCGACTCCGAGTTGGATTTTGTTCTGGTGGAGGCGCTCCTTGGACGCAACCGCAAGATTTGAAGTCGGGGGTAAGGAGTTCAACTTTACGGCCCCCACGCCCCTCCAGTTCAGGACACTGCACAAGATAGTGGATGCCTACTATTCAACCGATTATGTCAGGCAGCGTCTAGGAAACATTCGGCATATCGTTGATGTGGGCGCCTGCATAGGAACAATGTCTCTTGTTTACGAGGCTATATGGCCAGGGGTGGAAATACTTGCCATAGAACCACACCCAGACAACTTCAGGTATCTCGTGGAGAACTGTAGGGCGTTCAAGAACATTCACCCCGTGAACATTGCCGTCAGCGACAAAGAGGAGAGAATACGCCTCGCCTTCCCAACCCCGGAACAGCGGCCGGACATAAAACGCCTTTATCTATTCGCCAACGTAGGAATGGTTTCTCGCTACGGACTCTCAGACGCATTTGTGGCGGAGGTGGACGCCGTACCGCTAGACAGTATTGTTGGATGGAATGTAGATTTCCTGAAAGTCGACGTAGAGGGGTCAGAAATGCAGGTCTTGCGCGGGGCCGAAGGGGTGCTCTCTGGAAATCCCCTCGTGACGGTGGAGTTGCGCCCCGACAATCTGGCCATGGCGGGCCTGACCTGCGAAGACGTTGACGAACATCTACAGGGCATGGGATATGAGGCGGTGGCAAAGTTTATGGGAGACCCGTTGTATCAACGCCGGAACTGGCGGCCATGGTTTTCATAGCCGAACTCGGCAGTATGCATAAAGGCATTGAGGCGCTGGCCTATGAGATGGTGCGCAGGGCAAAGATGTCTGGCGCAGATGCCGTGAAGTTCCAGTTCGGCTGGGGTCCCGATGCGGGGGACGCCCGCAGGTGGGCCGAGGCGAACGCCAAACTGATACGTGGCTGGTGTGACTACTTTGACATCCAGTTCGGGGCGTCGGTGTTCTCCTGGGGCGGGTTGGCCACGGCGGAATCTTGCGGCGTAGACTACCTGAAGATGGCGCATCCGGAGACATTTGCCAGGAATGCGCCTTTTGAGAACTACGAGAAGATATTGCATCTGTGTCTGCAAAGCGGCAAGCCGCTGTACGTTTCCGGGAGCAGTGCCCCTGGGGCGGTCTCTCTTTATTGTGTTCCGAAGTATCCCGTTTACCAGGAGGAACTACAACTGCCGATGCGCTTCTCTAGCCTGTGGTGGGGCGGCTACTCATCGCACACTCATGGAATTGAGGATGCGCTGGTGGCCATTGGCAGGGGAGCGACGGTTATCGAGAAGCACGTAACCCTGGACAAGACCGAGGAGAGCATCAAAGACAACCAGTTCGCGCTCTCATTTGAGGAGTTTGCCGAGATGGTCCATATCGGAAGGGCTATGTCGAGGCTGACATAATGTTGGCACACTGGAGCGCCCCCTACAGACCTCACTGGAAGATGTGGTCCTGGCCGTGCGAGACCTCGTTCTGGGAGGTCTATGAGGCGAAAGACCTGGAGGGGCTGCCGCCGATTGGCATTCTCTACGCCAACCCGAATGCGCACTACGTCCTGGACATGGCCGCCCTGGAGATGCTGCCCGACCTCAAGATGGTTGTGACGCCGTCTACGGGGAACACGCACATTGATATGCTGGCCCTTAGGGAGGCGGGTATTGAACTGCGGTCTCTGCTGGATGACCGTCCCGCCCTGGAGGAAATCAGGGCCAGCTCGGAGTTCACGTTCCTGCTCATTCTGAACGCCCTGCGACGCCTGGATAAGATGCTACTGTCGGGGGAGTGGAGGCGGGACGAGGAAAGCCTGCGGGGGCACGAGCTATACGAGGCGATGATCGGGCTGGTGGGTCATGGGAGGATCGGCAAGAACGTCGAGAGATGGTGCCGAGAGTTCGGGGCGGGGGTGTACTGGTACGATCCCTACGACGACGCCAGGGATAACATCTACCAGTGCAGCATACCGTGGCAGTTCTCAAACTGTCATGTTGTGGTTCTGTGCTGTTCCCTGACGGCCGAGACAAGGGGCTCGATTACGGGCCAGATGGTCTACCGAATGCGGCCGAATGCGACCCTCATCAATACGGCTCGGGGCGAGCTTCTAGCAGACGATGTTTGCGACGCCCTCAGGAAGCGCCAGGATGTGACGGCCTGGTTTGACGTACTGCCGGGAGAGGCAAGCGGTGGACCGGAGCAGGCTTACCTGGAACTGCCAAATGTCCACGTGACCCCGCACATTGCGGGTACGACATTCGAGAGCCAGGAGAAGGCGGCTAGAATTGCAATGCAATTGGCGGGGAGGTGGCTGAGTGCCTACAGCAAAAGTCCAGCCTAAGATGTACGAGTTCGTGAAGGCGAGCAAGAAGGACTTCAACGCCATCGAGGTAGACGGGAAAGTCCTCAAGATGGGCAAGAAGACAGCCGCCTTCACGACGCACGATCCAACACTTGCAAATGAAATCAATGCCCGTTATGGGTGGCAGAGGGGCGCCACTGGCGACCTGATTATGAATACCGTAGACACCCACCTTCGCCGGGTGAAGTTGTTCGTGATGCCGGAGCTTCCCTGGAAGCGAAAGAAGGAATAAATGGCATTCGTTCTGAGCAACCTATTGCAGCAAGCATTTACCAGATTGGGTCAGGCCAACATCTCCACTGCCACCGGGGGTTCTACCAGCACCGTTGTGGACAGCAAGCAGGGCGGGTTACACGGGGATAATGCCTGGAAGGATGGGGCCTGCCTCATTGTGAGAGATGCCGCCGGGGCATCCGCCGCTCCGGAGACCGAGATTGCGTTGGTCACCTCCTATACCGACTCGTCCGGCACATTTACGTCCGCGGCGTCGGCCTACACGGCGGCTCCGGCATCGGGCGATACGTTTATGTTCGTCAATGACTTCTACCCCCTGTTCACCATGATGGAGTTGGCGAACTCTGTATTACAGGCCCTGGGTCCTATCCCGCTCATAGACAGTTCGATCACCACGGCCGCCGCCCAGACAGAATACACCCTTCCGGTTACTGCGAAGAGGATGGCCCCACTTCGGGTGGAGTACAACACCAAGGTCGGTGACGCCAACGACAACCAGTATGTGCCGATTGATAACTACCGCATCGTTCCTGCGACTGCTGGAACAGCTGGAGTGATTGTCCTTCCACAACTGCCAACTAGCAGGACGGTTCGCATCTGGTACATGGGCGTCCATCCCACCCTGACTGCATACAGCAGCGCGGTGGCAGAGGTCATTGATCCCGAGCTGGCAACGGCCCTGCTTGTCGAGAAGGCGCTGGAGTGGCAGAACTCCCGTCTTCAGGGGGGAGACGACTTCCTGCTTCAGAGGTGGAACGACCAGAAGCAGCAGGTAGTTGAGGCCAGGGCGAACTTCCCCATCTGGAAGCCGAAGAGACGCCCCAGATTACTTGTGGTGGATGACTACATCGCAGAAGATGAGTTCACGCACCCAACATGACAAAAGTAAACGTCGGCCCAAAGATCAAGAACCCGACCCACGACTTAGCCCTAGAGGGAGATAACTACCTATGGGGGCTGAAGTTAGATGGTGGCGTGCGGGGGATGCAGGAGATATCCCAGTCCCCCTCTACGATGCTGATTGGCAGCGGCGGGAAGAGGTTCGGCACTGGCGATCCGACGTTCACCGAGATTGAGCAGTCTTCGTGGCATGGCGGGAGAGGCTCAGAGTTCTTCTCCGATGATGAGACTAGATACCTAGACGCCTGGCAGGCGATGACCCGCATTCCGGGTAGGCTTCTACCACAGTTGCGCTGGGACTTTGCGGCTTCCGCTCTGCTGACGACGAGGATTACGGACACCATTCCCTTCGCCTCGCATTCGTGGAAGCAACTCAGGGGCGCAACCAGATACATTGATGTGAAGTTCACGTCGCTTGGCTTTACGGCGGACAAGTGCTACATCTGGCTGCGCCGCAGAGGAAGTCCCGGAACTCTGACGCTGGAACTCTGCGCCAACCTGGGAGACGACACTCCGGCGCTAACCGCAAATGCCCTCAAGTCCATAACTGTCACAACTTCGACAATTACCGATACTCTATCCAGGTTCTATGCCTTTGACTGGACAACCACACAGGCGCTAACTGCCTCGACCGCCTATCACATCAAGGTCTTCGGGGCCTCCACGGACAATGCCGCCAACCATTGGGAAGTGGCGGTGGACGAGAGCGGCTCTGCCTCCCTCACCGCCACAACTGACGGGACCTGGACCGCCGCCTCCTTCAGCATGTACTTCCGCGTAGTTCCAGCAGATGCGGCTTTCAAGGGGCACTTCTTCACCATCAGCGGAACGTTCCACGTCATTACAGAGAAGGACTCTGGAGACAGCACCCTATTCGAGTGGGACGAGACGAACGATTTGTGGGTTGCCGTTACCTTGGATGCCGGAGATGCCCTAAGCGGAACGGTGAAGTCGGTGGCCACCAGCAAGAACATCGCCCACTGTGCCAGGGGAACGACGGGCGGGTCTGAGACCATCTGGACATTCACCAACGTTTCTGGTACTGCCACTGGGCAGGACGACGCCACCGGTGCCAACAAGGCCGACTTGGTTCTAGCCTACAACGACCCCGTAGATGGCCCCCAGATAGCCAGATTTGAGAATGACAACTGGTACTGGTCACGGTCGGACGTGAAGGCAAGGGACACCGACCTTGTATTCGGGACAGACGTGGAGTTCCCGCAGGGCTTCAATGCACTTGCGATGGCGTTCTACAACGACCAGGTGTGGGTCAGGACCACGGATGGCATTCACTCGGTGAAGAACGACCGCCCATCCCGCCTCGATGTTGGGCTGGAAGCTGTCCTAGAACCATCGACCTCGGCGGGCGCGCTGCTTGCCAAGGACCTTTTCCTCTATCTGGCATGGTCGTTCTCGATTGAGCGATTGTATGGCGGAACCCTGGATGACATTGGCCCATGGAAGGGCGCCGGTCTACCAGATGGAAGGCAGGGAGTTGTCTCCTGTTTCTGCTCTGGCATCGGCGGTATCTACGTGGGAATAGACGGCGGCTCTGGGAATACATCGTCGGTATTCTTCACCACAAACGGCAGGGACTACGAGGAGGTGTTCCGTGCGTGGGAGGCTGGACAGAGAGTTCGCAACATCGCCTACCAGCCGCAGAATGGGACGACCAACCCCGCAAGACTGTGGATCAGCGTCGGCAGCGATCTGGTATTCATTGCCTTACCCGACCAGTCCATGAACCCGCTGCACGACTCCGACAGCCGGTTCGTCCACGAGTATTCCATCACATCCCCGACGCACGACTTCGGGGCATCCCATCTGCCTAAGTTCTTCAGGGCAGTTGAGCTGTCGGCGGACAACCTGGGGGCCGAGTGTGATGTGGGAGTGGATTACCAAATAGACAAGGACGTGGGCACATCCACCTGGGTAGAACAAACCACCCTATACCAATCACCTCACGACGTGGCCGACCTGAACATGGGCAACCGCAAGAAACTGCGCTACCGCCTTCGGGCAAACACTTCCAATGCGGCTACCCCGCCCGCCGTGAATGCGGTGGTGGTCACCGGCTTCGCCAGAACGAAACTCAAGCGGCAGTGGAACCTGCGGGTAAAGGCCGCCGACCTTCAAAGAACACGGACGGGCGGCAAAGACCACTCGTGGTCCAGCTTCTATGCCTTCATCCAGGAGGGGGCAAAGCAGGCGGACGACTTTGTGCTGCGCTCTCCAGAGGTAGAACTGGACGGGCTGCATGTTGTGATAGATGCGCCCACCGTTATGCGGAAGTTTGTGAACACGATCCAGAAGTGGGTTGGGGGTTCCTTTGCTCTCACCCTGCGCGAGGCGTAGTGAAACCCTTCCGCTATAAACTGCGCCCTCGTCCCCCGAAGATGCCGCTGAACAGGATAGCGGGGGCGAGTGAGACAGAGAGACTGACTGGCTTTGTGCATGGGAAAGAGGCGTCTGATCTGGAGGAGAGGTTTGCTCGGGCGCTGGATAGGGCGGGCAAGGATTACCAATTTGAATATCTAGTTCTGTCCAACGTAGGACTTCCGGGCGAGGAGAACCAGATTGACTTTGTGGTAGAGGATATCTACCCGGTGGAGATTGACGGCAACTTCACGCACAAGTCGGCAGAACAGAAAGCGCACGACCAACAAAGAGACGCCATCCTGAACGAGCAACTGTCTGACTGGGGGTGGTATCCGATTGACCGCATACCGGGGGACTTTCTGGAGACGCAGGAAGCCGCCGACCAGATAGTCAGGGAGGAGCAATTCTAGTGGGCCAAGTCCTTCCAACTCAGTACCAGGGCGAGAACGCCAGCATCCCATGGGTTCTGTCGTTCACGTGGGCGACGACGGTTTCCTCTCCCACGTCTGTCACCGCCTACAAGAACGGAACCGACGTGAGTTCGACGGTTCTTTCGGGGTCAAACAGCGTCAGTGGGACCAACCTGACGCTCAAGAACCTGGGGTCTACCACCGGCGGCGAGTTGTACATCATCGATATTGTCGTGGCGGTGGACGGCGTTACTGATGAGTGGTGGCTGCCGGTGCAAGTACTCAAAGAAACGACGGGCAAGACGACGTGAGCACTACCGTAGTTGTTTCTGCGAGAGACTACATCATCCCGGTCTTCGAGGATAGGGACCGGACGTACACAACGACGTATACCACCGGGCTACTGAAGATCAATGCCACAGACTATCTGCTAATTGATAACGAGGTTCTTCTGGCAGAGACGCCCATTGTCGGCAGCCCAGCAACCATATCGCTCACGGCACAGCCCTCCTCGGCACAATGGCTGACGATCACAATGATGGACACGATCGCGAGCGGAACCCTTGCCATAACGGGAACGGATGCCAATGGTTCCGCATTGAGTGAATCGATCTCTGTTTCTGTCCAGATTGGGGCCGCCGTCTATACAACGACCGGAATGTTCAAGACAGTAAACGCGAGCGGCATTATCGCAACCAATCTGGGTGGATCAACAATTGCGGTCAATGCCAAATACAGGCTCATTCTCCAGGACACCTCCGGAACATCTATCCAGGCCCCATCCGTGGTGGTTCCATTCCGGGACTACACTATCCCGGTTCCCGAAAGGTTGACCAATGGCTGACTCTGAACTCCAGGATTTGACCGCCGATACCGCACCGGCATCCGGCGATATCGTTTACGTTGTGGTGGACCCTGCCGGGACGCCCCTGGCTCGCAAGATGACGGTGGAAAATCTGTTGAAGGCCGTGCATCTGTTGTCCGAGTTGACCACTTCCACTACCGATACCGACAAGTTGCTGATTGGGAACAGCCTAGAGGGCACCTGGGCAAAGTACATCACCCCGGAAAACCTATTCAAGTCCATCGTTGCCCTAACGGTAGATACAGCCCCCACTACTGATGACGTGGTGCTCACGGTAAACAACCCCGGAGGAACGGCGGCATCCAGGTATGCTACCATCGCCAACCTGATGAAGGCGTGGTTCCTGGACTCGGAGGGCAACCCGGCGGATATCGGAACGGCGGCGGATGGAAGCAGCACGTATGCTGCTAGACGGGACCATGTCCACGGCCCAATTGATGGCTGGATAGCCGATGGTGCCACCTGGACCTATGTCTCGGCCACGACGTTCACGGTGTCGGGCGACGTCACTGCCCAGTTTCGCAAAGGCACAAAGCTCAAACTGACACAGACAACCGCCAAGTACTTCTACGTGATCGGCTCCTCTTACGGCGCACCGAATACGACCGTGACGATCACGGGCGGCACGGACTATACCCTGGCAAATGCCGCCATCACGCTGCCGTACTACTCCTACCAGGAAGCGCCGCAGGGATTTCCGGATTGGTTCGCCTACACCCCGACATTCACCGGCTACGCCGCCGGAACGCCGGAGAGTGTATCCCGTTTCAGGATTAGCGGCAAGGCCATAACCTGGGCGCTTTATATGACTGGCGGGGGACCAGACTCCAATGCGACGACATTCACCGCCACTCTACCGGTCACGGCAGCAACCGTTTCTGGGATGGTTTGGTATGGAGCCCTTGGATACTGTTATGATAACGGCGCCTTTGCCGCCAATGGCATGTTTGAGCTTGTAAGCGGGGGAACAACTGTCGCCTTTTTCAAATCGGCACGTACTGGGTGGACGGCTGCTGGCGACAAAGCCACTGGCTTTGTTCAGACCTACGAGTTTTAATGCCCACCAACGACCGCGTTACCCAGAAGCAGCACTACGAGGACCTCACCAGGCTTGGCGAGGGGCTGGGGAAATCTGTCGCAGACCTAGACAGTAAGCTCGGCGGCAAGATTGATGCGGTTCTGGCAGCCGTGATAGAGAACCGAGAGCGGGTAACGGGGCAGTATGCCGAGGTCGGTGCTGCGATACAGGTGCTCAAGGACCTGCGGGACAAGCCGGGCGGTATCATGGACCGGCTGACGGCGATGGACAGGGCCGGGGGCAGGCTGGACTGCCTGGACGACAAGATTGTCGACCTCAGGGTATCAGATAAGCAGGTCGGCGTCATCGCCAGCATCATTGGGGCGGTTGCGGCGGCCATTTCGGGGGTCATTGCTAGCCGGCAGTAGGCGTGGTATAATGCTTGAGGTTCTGAGACACGGAGATCCGTGGGGTAGGAGCCACCCGGGCCGGGCCTAGAGGGCTAGGAGAACGTGGTTGCTACGGGCCACCAACGGTGCCCATCACCGGTGGCCTTAGACTTCCGCCCGACTGCTCCCGCTGGGCAACCAGAGTCGGTGGCCCAGGCGCTCATGCGCTGGCCAGGTGGAGCCCCGGCCCTTTGTTCACAATCTCGGCATCGGAGGTTTACAATTAGACGCAGCTGAAGTTTACAATCAGCCGGGCTTGTATACATATTGTAGTCATCCGTATAAGAAAAGCAGTCAAAGGAGATAACATGAAGAAGTTCTACGCCAGCAAGAGCTTTTGGTTCTTCGTCCTGTCCATCGTTGTGGCCGTGGCTGGCCTGTTCGGCTTTGCTGATTTCCAGCCATCGGCGGACCAGGCGACGATCATCGCCCTGGTTGTGTCGGTCGGGGGTCTGATCCTGCGGTTCCTGACCAGCAAGGGCATTGAGTTCTAATAGTTCGTGTCATGTAACTACCCACTGAACGGGTAGTTACATGACAAGGACTAGGGTGCCTCTCCATGTGGTGCGCACGTTCCAGACGCCACCGGAGAGGCACATTGAATCCGGCGAGCGTGATAGGCGCATGCACCGGGGTGCAAATCCCACCCGCCGGTTATTGACCTATTCAGTAGGTCGGAGGGCCCATGCCCATTGAATTTGTAGAACAAGATGATCTAGACGAACTCGAAGAGCGGTTGCAAAGGCGCATCGACGAGATCGACACAGGGGGCTATCCCGTCCCGGTCGGCGCCTGGGAGGATGCCACTGGCGATGTTCTATGGGGCTTCAAGGGGCTGCGGCAGTGGCCCGATCTGGGCAGCGGTGGAGAGTACAAGGTCTACGCCCTGGTCTCCGGCAACTCGGTGACGCTGGAGGTCTATGGCAAGATGGGCAGTGCTGTTACCTGGCCGTCTGAGAGTGCCTGGTACTTCTACCTGCCAGAGGAGCTCCAGCCCACCCGAAGAAGTGTCGGCAACCTGACAGTTTACGAGGAAGGCAAGGGAACGATCACGGGGGGCAACTGCCGACTCGTGTACCAGGCGACGGCTACACCCCCGTACTACGCTCTGTGCTTGTTCTGGTCTCCATTGGCCCCCTCTGCGGGCTATTTGACCAAGAACTACCCCGCCGGCTGCTGGGCGAAACCGGGTAGCTGGTTCCTTGCCCAAATCACCTACGAACGCTCTGTGTGAGCTGCGCCACCTGGGGGGCTGCGGCGGGCCATTAGAGGGCGCTCACGTCATCAACAAGAGTGCCCTGCGGAATGTCCGCGGGGCACTTGCGTATTGTGAGAAGAACTCCGAGATCCTGATTGCGTCGATCTGCCACAACCACAACTCTGGCCGGGATCACGACACGAAACAGAACACCGCAGCCATTCTGAAAGCGCGGGTTTCGATTTTCGGGGAAGAGTACGTCTCCAGTGTCTTAGAGGGACTGCGGCTTCTGTCTAAGAGTCGGCCGCCGGAATGGAGGCTGTCAGCTCTCCTAGAGTATCCCCAAGCCACTGATGGAGGTCCACGGCTGAGTTGAATACCCAGATGCGCCCATCCCAGAGGGGGCTCTGGGCCTGATCGAGCCACCCCCGCGTCGGATGAACGAGCCAGCCATTGCGGACCCGATGAACCTCAACCGCTGTAAATTTCTCTGTGTTCATGATGGCCTCCTATCAGCCCTGCTCTCCGCCGAGGAGCCGCGCCAGCCGTAGCGCCTCGGTCTTCTCAAAGAATACCTCAAGCTGCCCAGTCCTGCCCCTGAGCTTCGTTCTGGGGATGGATAGTTTCTTCGCTACTTTCAGGATGTTGGAGTAGTTTCTATCCAAGGCCTTAGCCGTATCCCGAAGGCTAACATAGCGGCGCATCCGCTCCCTCTCGGCGTCGGCCTTGGCCTGTGCCAACTCGGCCAGGATATCGCCATCCCAGGAGCCGTCATCGGGGGCGGGCTGCGTCTGGATTACAGCTCGACCGGCTTCGCCATTGGTAGGCGCAGTAACCGTCTTCCCCATGTGAAGTCCTTTCCCTTATCCGGGATGTCAAACCAGACCATCCCGATATCCACGAGGCCGCTGAACTGACGGGCGCCGTAGATCGAGCCGTAGCCCTGGAGGCCAGGCGTTGTCACTCCCAGCCAGGTCCCGTCTCCGCAGTAATTGAAGTAGTGGTTGTGGGATCTCACGATGATGTCCGCCTGCGGATACTCGCCCCTGGCGGCCCAGAGGACATTCCACAGATGGTCGCGGCTGATCGCCGTGCTTCGAGTATGCGGCACCTGACTTCCGGGAATGTAGTGGCGGTAGTGGATCAGCACATCGTTCACCAGTAGATGCCCGACGCTCTCCACCTTCGCCGCCTCGACGAACTTGGCGATGTTCTTCTCGAAGTCCACATCCTTCCCCGTGTGTGCCCCGGTGCCATAGGTCAGGAGAACGTTCTTTGCCCTTGCCTCTTTGATACATTCCGCCGCAACTTCGCATTGGTCATTCTTGTCCACAACGAGCATCTCTCGGCCGGCCTGCCTTTCACCTGAGCCGTCGATGGCATCACCGTTCACGATCAGGGCGTGGATCGGCCGCAGATCCTTCAGCGTCGCGCTATAGAAGTCCCAGATGTGCCTCCGCTGTTTGAATGCCTTCTTGAGATACTCCGCCGGCCGATCAGGTCTATCGGCGTCCCAGGCCGGCGGCGTCAGGCCAAGGATGTGACCACTATGTAGGTCAGAGATTACGACGATGCGCTTGTGCATTCAGCCTCCCATGCTGGATCATTCTCGCAGATGAGTCGAAATCGTGTACTGCACTGCCGCACGTTGCCATAGGAACAGGGGTCCCGCTTATCGGCCCATGCCTCAAATCGCTCGGCAAAGTTTGGTCCATCGGGATTATCGCTCCGGATATACCAGCCATCGCCCATTGATTTGGCAAGCATGAACTTATCGCCGGTATCCATGTCTACAATGTATAGACGGTTATTCGCCATCTCGGCCTCCCGGCAGAACCATTTTCAGATACTGCGGCAGCCCCTCTGATACCTCCCACCGCCGCTCGAGCCAATCCTCGATTATCATGCCCGGCGTCCAGTGGCCCATGTCCAGCGTAGTGCTACCGTGGTCATGGTTGGCAATCAAGTTGAACTCTCGGGCCAGAAACCGGGCGCCCCGGTCGAATTCATTTCCGGGGCACGAGATGACGGTCACCCGCTTTGCATTCTGGCTCTTGCTTTCCCGAGTGGGGCGGACACGGTGAGGAGCACGGAAGCATTCGGCACAAACGTAGTCGGCAACCTCTTTCCGTTTGCCGCAGGCGCAGTGGTCGAAGGTCTTGCGTTCTTCTGCGCCGTCAATTCGAGGGGTGCTCATCATACCTCCCTGGCCGCCCCGGCGGGGGCAGGTTCTCAGGCGCCACCCCCGCCGGTTGGATTGGCGGCCGAGCCTCCCCGCCGCCAAGCCCGGCATGCATCGTGAACCGGCTCGCTATTGTCGCGAACGGGGAAGCCCGTGGGTTACTCCTTGCCGTAGATGTCCTCGGCGGCTTTCTTGCCCTTCACGATCAGGCCGATGGACTTCAGCGCATTCTCGACTGACACATCTTCTGGTAACCCAGAGCGGTTGAGCAGCCCCACGGCGTCGGCCGGCGTCTTGGCTATTCCGGCCTCGATCAGGGCTACAACATGCTCGCCGGGCCAGGACTTCTCAGTGCCCTTCTTGGCCTTGAACGGCGTCTTGCCGGTGGGGCTGCGGGGGACCTTCACACGAATGGCGGGCACCATTTCGTCTTTGAACTGAACATCCATGACGGTCAGGGTGATGGTCTTGCCCGCCCAGTTGTCAGACTCATCGCCGAACATCCCCACCAGGGCTTTCCAGTTCGTCTTGTTGCAGAGGAGGCCAAGTTCACCTTCCTCAAAGTAGCACACCCCCTTCGGCTTTATCACGCCGTCGTCATCCTTGAACTCTTCCTGCTCGACGGTTCGGATGGTGACCTCCACATCCCCATCCAGGTCGGCGGCCTTGAGGTACTTACTGGGAAACAGGTCTGCGGTTTTCATTGCGGCTCCTTATGCGGTTTATTGTCGGTTGCGGGACGGTTGCGGGTTAGGGCATCATTCCTCCTTGTTATATTGCCCAGTGGGATTGGCGCACTGTCTCAACGACCACTCCATGAATTTCCAGAGAGAGAACTCCTCAAGCCCCGCCTCCCAAACTTCTCTCTGGGCGAGCCAGTCTGCGATCAATTCGGCCAGCGCATCGTGCAACTCAAGATGCCGAGCACGATGCTTCCCGATGTTATGCATCATTCCTCCTGAGTAAACCTACTCGATTGCCTGAGTAGTTCGACTGAGGCCGCATCAATCTCCGCCTGCTGCGGGTGCGGCTTCTTCATCTCTTCCAGCCGGGCACGAACAGCCTCGGATAACTCTCGGGCCAGCCTGGCGGCCCTCTCCAGCTCAAGTCGGGTTTCGGGTTCGTTCATGCCACCAGCATACACCCGGTTTCGTTCCCTGTCAAGCCCAAGAACTGGTATTCCGGTCACAAATGGCCGTTGTGTAAAGCCGGGATAATCCGCTTGACATGGCGGGAAAGCTGGTGTAGAATGCTGGCGTGGACACCTTCCTCTCTCTGGCGCTACAGCGGCAAGCAGCCATGCGTGAACTACGGGAGCGTGGCTGGACCCTACAGCAGGTAGCTGATTTGTATGGGGTCAGCCGGCAACGGGCGCACCAGATTGTCAGGAAGGTGTACCATTTCTCCTCCTTGGGTAGCCGGGGGCCGGTGACGGGCCGGCCTCCGGCGAAGGGATGAAGCATGGCTGTCTTTTTCTCTTGGGTGGTGGATTGGAGATGGTGGGGCATTGGGGGCGAGATAGATATACTGGATGGGTACACGCTTCAGATCCATCTCGGGCCACTGCATCCATATCTGTCCATTGGCCGACGGTATAGCCGGTGACTGGGACATGCCTGCGATGCGCCTTCGGAGCGGCCTGGGTGAAACGGTGAGTAGCCCCGCCAAAGCTCCGCACCGACGACCCAGACGGGGCGCTGAGAGCAGGCAAATTAGGAGGCGGCGACGAAAAAGTTTGGTGACGCGATGGCGAACGTGGCGATAGTATTCGTTTGGGCCATGGGGGTTGGTGCAATGGGAGTCATTATTGCCGGAGCCATTCTGTTCGTTTGGTTGGTTGTAAATTGACAGACGGCGGGGGTTAGTGTAGGATGATGGCGGGTGCGAACCGGGGCCTAGGGCCTGTCGGGTATTTGAGCAACTGGGTAGAGGAGGTGAGATCCTACGAAGGACGATGTTGGCGGGCGGCGTGGAAAGCAGACACGCAAAATGGGCGATAACCGAGCGTACAGGCCCAAAACATGACGCTGGGTGCGCGCCAGGGGACAGAAATGCCGATAGAAAAAGGGAGTCGGCAGAAGTACGAGGCAGGTAGCGGGCTCCTGTCCCCGTTTAGCGCAGAGCCGGAGTAGCGCCCGGCCCCGCCAACTCAGCTAGTTAGCGATTGTGCTAAACAACCGAATCGTCCCGGCCCGATGACCGGAGCGGCGTGCAAATAAGTCCGCAACTAGCCGGGCCACCTGGCTAAACCGGCGTACCAAACAGGTGGGACGTTCTGGCGAACACTTCGGAGACACTTCCCGCAATGGGCGGAGGAGTTGTCAGTCAAGGCGAGTGATACGGGAGACCAGCGCCGATTGAGACTGACAACGTGGCTGCCCCTAGGTGAAGAAGACCAATAAGAAACCGTCGTAAAAACGGACGGTTTATGGCGGGCGGTGTGGGATCAGACACACACTGAGTGCGCATCAAGAGCGAGACCGCGGGGCGCAACGCAATGGTCTCTAGATCAAGCCGGTTTGACACCGGCCCCGCCAAACAGGAGGCAAAGATGGAACATGACGACCGGCGCCCATGGCTATTGCTGACGGTGCTGAAGGCATGGCAGAACGTAGAGAACGATGAATCTCAGAACGCTGCCGAACGCGCCATCGTCCGGGCTGCCGCAGAAATAACGGGGCTGACGGCTGGCGTGGCCGATGGCGTGGCGGGCTATCTTGAGGGCAAGGAGCCAGATGCGACTCCGCTTGCTCTGTTCACCTGTACTAACCTTCTCCGCCGCTATGCGGAGTTGGCGAAATAGGAGGCGGGGATGGAACATGACGACCGAGTGCGAAGGCTAAATATCCTACTGAGTGCACTACCTGTTCAGGCAGAGATAGGCGACACCGAGAACCAATTGGATCGGTGGGAATGTGCCCTAGTTCGGGCAGCGGCGGAGATTACTGGGCTGACGGCGGAAACGGCCCTGTTGGCAGCCGATGGGACATTCCGGGCCCTCCGGCGCTATGCGAAGCTGGCGAAATGAAGCCTCCCCGCCCCATCATCGCCGGCCGCTGTCGTAGACCATTGAGCGGCTTCTGTGATCCTGATGCCAGCATGACGGCAATTTGCCTGGCCTTCCTAGCGGATCACATCATGGAGGATAGACTGGCGCCGTGGTCAGTTGTCGAAAACGCAACGATTGAGTGGAGCCAAAATGAGAAACGCAGATCCGCCTGAAGTGAGAGAGCAGCGCCTGGTTGAGCTTCGTCTTGCAGCAGAAGCCGCCCTGCATTCTATTGGCACGATGCACTCGTATAAGTTGCCAGCATGGGCATATCCGACCCAGGACCTTCTGGATATCATCGGTCGCACAGAGGAGGCGCAGCCTGAAGTGATAGCGCCGGCCTCGTTGAGGATGTTCAGCAGCGGCCCTGACGGATTCTTGTGGCGGTGTGCCGAGGCCTGGGAGGAGGACGTTAGCGAACTCTGCACCATCAATGCCGAGTTGAATACAACCATCATACGACAGCAGAAGCGCATCAAGGCGGTGGAGACGTTGGTGGATGATGCCCTAATGTTTTGGGGTGATGATAACCCTGCGGCGAGCGACGAACTGTATTCTGTCATGCAGCGGTTGGCCGCCCTGCGGGAGGCCCAGCATGAGTGAGCTAACGCCGGCTGATTGGCTATGGAGTCTGCGGCATTGGAGTACAAGACGGAGCACACTCACGGCCCATGCAGCAGGGGTCATCGCGTCTTTGTGGGAGGCCGACCGAGAGATGTTAGCTTCGGCCGGAGTCATGCTGGACGGAGCGCTGGCGCAGGTAGAGGAACTCAGAGCCCGCATCAAGGTGCTACGTGGGGTCCTGACAGATATTCTGACGGCCCTGCCAGACAGCAAGGGCATAGGCGCTCGGGATAAGTGCTGGCGATCCCTAGACGCCGACGACAAGAAGTACGTCAAGAAGATGCGGCGGCGTGCAGAGGCCGCCCTGCGGGAGGCCCAGCATGAATGAGATGACGCCGGAGACGCCACGGGAACAGGCCCAGCCAGGGACAATGCGCCCGGAGCAGATTGAGGGTCTCAGGCCAGAGAATCCGTATGCGAGTTTTGCGGATTACAACCGGGCCTGTCTCATTGCCACCATCTTCGCGTTGGCAGAGGCGCTGAGGTATGCCGTGTATCCCGGATCGGACATCGCCAAGGCCCCCGCCATTGTCCGCGTCGCGGCATGGCTAGAGGAGGCCCGGCATGAGTGAGATGACGCCGGAGAAGCTACGGGGTCTTTTGCCCCCGCATGAGAGCAAGGGTCTGTATGTGCGCCCGAGCCATATCCTTATCGGATACGATGATTTGTTAGCGTTTGCCGCCGCCTGGGAGGAGGACGTCAGCGATGTCTGCACGATCAATGCCGAGCTGAACGGGGTCATCATACGGCAGCAGAAATGCATTGAGGCGCTGGAGAGGGCGCTGCGTCTGTTAGTTGAGCACATTGAGGGCAACTGTGTCTACGCAGATATGGATAGTCACCTTGAGGCAGCCGAGGCCGCCCTGCGGGAGACCCAGCATGAGTGAGATGACGCCGGAGATGGAAGACCTGCGATGGGTGGCGGGGCACCTTGCGGACATTGGAGAAGGTTCTTATTGTCGGCGCGTGGACAAGGCGTTGCGCGCCTGGGAGGCCGACATCGCCCGGCGGGAGGCGCTGGAGGCCGACCGAGGGCATCTCATGATCTTGAAGTCGGTAACCCAGGCACAGGCGATGGATGAGGCCATTTGGGGCGTAGCAGTAACGGCAATGGAGGTCTATCTTCAGCGATCCCTCAGGTATCTTCATGCCCTGATTGAAGGACGCCCGTATGACGGCCCTCGATGATCATTTCGGTGAACGAAAGTCGGCACAAATGCCGATTGCCGTGACAAAGACTAACTGGCCGACCCAGCCAGAACATCTGCGCCCTATCTTGGACCTGTGGGACGAATTGAGGGGTGAAGTTCACAGTGTCCAGTCAAAGAAGCAGCGGGTAAACGGGGCAAGACAGTGGTACGAGGAGAACCGGGGACAGGCATTGGAGCTTCTGAAGCGGGCGAATAGATACGCCGAGGATAGGATGCTGGACGTGACTTCGCCGGGGTCGCTGGTGTTCTATGCCATTAAGCACAAGCCGAAGCCTGCCCCCCCCACCCCGAAGTTTCCCTGCGAGGACTGCCAGACCGGGGTGGACTACCCAACAAAGGACAACCCAACGACCTGCCCGAGTTGCGGGCTGGAATATGAGTGGGAGGCGGAATGAATGAGACACCGGATGACTTGCGGAAGGCCATTGAACGGGCCGACGCCGAGACAGAAGAGTACGGCGCCAGTAACCCGGATTATGGGGATGTAGATGTTGATGTCTGTCGTGCCGCCCTGTCAGCCTGGGCCGCCGATCGCAAGCGCATCGAGGCGCTGGAGAGGGCCGTGATATGGGCGCAGCAATACTTCTGGCGCATTGGCGAAAAGGCGGCCGAGGCCATGATGAGTGCCGGCCTGCGGGATGCCCAGCATGAGTGAACCGCCTCCGCCGCAGGAGCGTTCGATGAGAGCTTGTTCCTTGTGCGGCTTTGTGGAATGCGAATGCCCGAATCGCTTTACACAACAGCCGTTGAGGGTGGTGGACTATACACAACCGGATAGGCCGGAGAGGAAGGATCTGGAATGACTAGGAAGAGGGTGTCTCGATACGATCCAGATGAGGTTATCAAAGACCTGCTGGAGGCACTATATTTCACGAATATCGGCTATCCATATTATGGGGTGCCGAAGACCATTCGTCGGGCACTAAAGCTAATCCGCAAGGCATACCCAAAGCGAGACAAGCCATGACACAGCTTTTATTGGACTACTATAGCGGAAACCGCCAACCAAATTTTGCGGTGTTCGAAAAAGCCGGCTTCAAGGCCGCTATCCGCAAGTTCTCGATGCAGCTCTCGCAGGACATTGAGCTGGACATCGACATTCCCGCACAGAAAGCGGCGGGGTGGGGCGTGGGTGGGTATCACTGGTGCGATCCTATTCCGGCCCCGAATGCATGGTACAAGCAGGCAGACCATTTCCTGAGAGCGGTGGATACGTGGAAGCCCACCGTCCTGGCGATGGATGTTGAGCAGTGGTGGTCCTCATGGACTTACATCGACAAGCTGCACATCCTGCCGGCGAGCCGCATCCTGGACAACGCCATGTTCATCTGGGAGTACATCCGGGTGCGCTCAAGCCTGCCCGTGATGGTCTACACCGCCCGCTGGTTCTCGAATGGCTACTGCCCGAACCTGGGAGCATGGATTGGGAACAAGCCGGCCTGGATTGCCGACTACTACTTCTACGGGTCTACTGTTCCCAACCCCATGCACATTGATGCCGAGGGACTGATTGACCTGATCCCTGGCGTGTTGGCAGATCCCATCAACAAGCCGACCGGTGTGACCAACATCGTCATGCGGCAGTTCGAGAGCCGCATCTGGCTGGACGGGACAGCTCACAACTACGATTATAATGTCTGGCTGGCCGACGATGCGCTGTTCTACGAGTGGTTTCAGATGGGACCGCCACCGCCCACGCTTGAGGAGCGGGTGACTGCGCTGGAGCAGCAGGCACATACGCACGGAGGCTGAATGGCACCCCATAACATCGCCAAGGTAGACGACTCCCAACATGGCTGCGTTGCCGTGGCCAGAGGGATAGGCGCATTTGTGTTCCTGACGCATAACATAGGCAAGGGCTTTCCCGATGCCGTCATTGGCTACAGGGGCAAGTTGTACCTGGTGGAGTTCAAGACCGACAAGGGGAAACTAGAGGAGGATCAAGTGCAGTTTGCCCAGAAGATGGGTGCCGTAGGTGTAACGGTTCACGTCATACGCAATCCGAACGAGATGCTGGCGCTTCTGGCCGGCAGGATGGAGGTGCTCGAATGAGAAGCCTTCAGGATATTCTTCTTGGGGCTTTTTGTTGTCTGGCACTGATGGGCTTTATTATCACCACCGTCGTGGCGGTATGGCTGGCGCTCGGATGAGGCGATCACTTTTGCTGATCGGCTTATCACTTCTGGTGATCGCCAGCGATCCTATTCCGCCGGACTGGCCGCCGGGGCCGCCATGGGAAGTGGATTGTGACAACGAGGTAGCCTGGGATGGCTATATTGTCCCGGACTTCGACAATTACTGCGTGCCTGGGTTGTTGAGTCAGAACAGTCTCAATGCCCAGTTCCCCCGTGACTTCTATGGCGTGATGTCCTCCTACGGCCCCTATGCGATGGATCTCATGGAGGACCGGGCCGGGGTTCGCAGGGGACGGGGAGTAGCCCTAACAACTTGCGGCATGATGGGCTATACGGTGTGGCTGCGCATCCCCGGAGAGAACTGGCGGGGCCCGTTTACCGTTGTTGACTGCGGGGCGCCGGCGCATACGTTCTACCAGATTGCAGAACAGGGGCTGGCGGTGGAGATTGGCTACCTGGCTGCTCAGACCTGGGTCCCGGCTGCCCCGAGGGTGGACGTGCGCATCGGGTCCCGACCGGGCGCATGGCATGGTGTGTACCTGGCGAGGTGGTGGGTTGAGAATGCACTGGAGTGGGAGACTGGCTATCCGCTGTTGCAGCACAACATCACAAGGGCGGACGGGACAACCTATCCCTGGCCGCCGCTGGAGTAGAAGATGAGAGATTTGTGGGAAGCACTTAAGCCGTGGCTCTTTCTGAATTTGCTTATCATGTCTGCTGTCCTCGGATGGAAAATCGGTGAGTGGTTTCGCCCCGGCCCCTAAGGCTATTGAGGTGACTCTTCTCTGGCTCATCATTGGCCTGCTGGTGTACTGGCATCTGAGGGACGAGAAATGACCTACGACTTTAGTCACCTCCAAAGCGCTGACGAGGTAGTACAGGCTGCCGCCGAGTTGAGGGAGAGGTCCGACGAGGGCCGCTGGGCACTTGGTGCATTGGTCTGCTGGTTTGTGCCTCACAGGAAGTCTGGTAGGCCGGTATCTGACGAGGAGCGGACGGTTTCCTGGCTGGCGCGGCAGATTGGCATACCTAGGTCGGTGTTGTCGGCCTATGCCTCTGCGTTTGAGTTCTGGGGTGAACACCACGAGGAGATACCCCTGGGTGTTTCCTGGCACGGCGCCTCAATGGCTAGGCAGAGAGTGGGCTGGCGGCCCGGGCAGGCGGTGACAGATGACCTGCTGAGCAAGGCATTCGGGCTGCTGGAGGCGTGGATGGATAGCCCGCCGAAACCGTCGAAAAGTGTGACAGTTGAACAGTATATCGGGCGCGCCATGGGCAATTTGTTGAAGGCAATCCCGCTGCTGGAACCGCCGCAGAGAGCCAAGGCGAGAATAGCGCTGGCGGCGCTGGAGGACATTGATGGCAACTGACAGTCGATCAGAGTTTCGCCGTCTCTATAGCATGAGTCACGATGGACTAGTCGAGGCGCTGTGGCGGGCCCTGCGGCTCATTGAGGATCTTGAGCAGCGGCTGGAACATGAGATTCAGCATGGTGCCGCCTGTGTCTGTATTGAATGCCGCGTTCCTGGGTCGGGAGACATTGGTGCCTGAACTCCATAGGTTTGACGCCGTTCGCATAGTGTGGTTGGACAGCTTCCGCCCAGCGGCGGAGAATTGGGCGGCGCCGGAGGATCTGATCAAGGAGCTTGATGACGCCGTTCCCACGCAGGAGACTATCGGGCTGTGGTTCGGTGTGTATTCTGAGTGTGCCTGTGTAATTCAATCCAGGGGCGGAGAGAATGGATTTCCGAGGATAGATTCTCCGCTGGCCATTCCTCTCGTGGCGATTCTGATAATGGAGAGACTTTGACGATCCGGATTTACTGCGAGTTCTGCGACTCGTATACCGAATTTCTCGTGGTCGAGAACGGGCCGCTGCTGTGCGAGCATTGTGGGTGCCCGCTTGAGTGGCTCGTCATTATGGGGCCGTGGCTTGAGGGCAGCGAGGTTCGATGAGCGCCAGGTAGAACAGGCCACACCACGCCAGCTTTCCCAAGACGACCATATCCCAGCTGTTCATAGAGATGAGCCGGGCTATGTATGGGTGCATCTCTCGGCCGCCAAGCTGAACGACGCCGATCCAGGTAGTGAGAATGTCCAGCATCTGAAAGGCGATGAGGAGTGGCATTATGGCCTCTTCTGGCGGGCAATCATGCCCTGCTCATAGGCTTTCTGAAGGTCGGCCACGCTGGCGGCTTTGCGGAGGATAAGCAAGTGCAGGTAGGTTCTCGGGTCATGTTCATAGCCGGCCAGCATAGCGCGGGCGAGTTCCAGGGCACGCTTGGTGGGGGGCTTAGTTTTGGTGTTCATTTGGCGGCAGCAAGGGCGGCGCGGGCTCGGCTTCCTAGGTCTGTATTGAATGCCGCGTAGAAGCGCAACGCCTCTACCAGCCCCTCGTGTGCATTGCAGGCTCGCACGATAAAGGCGGTGTTGGCCTCAAGGTCGGGATCAATCAAGGAGTCGAAGTTTTCCATGGTCGTGATATGGCAGTTGCGCCCATCTCGAATGGTGTAGAAAGTTCCGCGTGGTCCATTGTGGCCCATATCGTGTGTCTCATAAGTCCAGGGCGTAGGCGTGTGTTGTGTGGTCACGGTCATTCCTCCCAAAGGGCAGCCTGGTAGGCTGCCCAGTCGTCGGCCGAGTGGTGATCTTCGTCCCACGGTGGGCAGTTCTGGATCTGGTTGAGGCAGGCCCGGCAGATACCGAAGTCTGCAACGGCCGCCTCGTCGTCCGGGCTTAGCACAGAATCGCACTTGGGGCACAAGTCGCCGATCATGGGTCATGCCTCCTCGGGGGCATACTTAGCGCGGAATGCGGCGATTTTGGCGGCTCTGTCTTCTTCCCACTCCCGCAGGGGCCAGAAGCGGCGGCCTGGGCCGGGAACGAAAGCTGCCGGGGTCACGACGAAGGGAGTGCGGGCTGGATCATCGAAGACGCAACGGTAGTTAGTGCCCCACTCGTTGTTGATAACGGCGGCAATGGTGCCTTCGCCCTCTTCGTTCGCCATATCTCCGGTGTAGTAGAAACGGTCGCCTGGTGCTAGCTGTGCGGTCATGGTCATGCCTCCCTGGCGACAGGAAGAAGCTCCTTGAAGTCAACACATGTCGTGTCGCGCGCTAGCCGAACCTCCACCATGCTTTCGGACCATTCGCATACTCTGGTTATGGTGCCGGGGTAACCGTTGCAGATTACCCGTTGCCCGACCTTGCGCTCAATCTTGGGTGTATTCGGCGTGGTCATGGTCATGCCTCCTGGACATTGATCAACTGGTCATTGGCGAAGGTGACGAGGTAGGCCGGGCTTGAGACAGGCTCTAGGCGTACCCAAGTACGGCGCTGGCCGACCGTATAACCACGGGCAGCGACGCGAACCAGGCTTCCATCCCGGCTTACCAGGTAGTCGCCTTCGGCGAGGTGGTCGGCTTGCTTCGGGAGAGTGTGGCCCTGCCTTGCGTACATCGTCATGCCTCCTGTTCCTGCCTACATAGTACACCCGAAACGCCCTGGCGAACCTAAAGAAAAGTACTATGGTACCCTTGGGCTATCAATGGTAGAATTGTGCCCATGAGCACGATTTACGCACTCTGTGACCCCCGAGACTACAGGGTCAGATATGTGGGGGCTACAGTTCAGGCCCCCAAGGTCCGCTTAGCCTGGCACATGAAGCATAGTAGGCTTGATAGAATCTGGCGTTGGATACAGGAGCTAAGGGTGGTTGGCGAGAAGCCCGTCATGGTTGTATTGGAGAATCCGCCCGAGGCACGGCTAGGAGAAAGAGAGAAACACTGGATAGCCAAACTCCTCGGGAGTGGCGAGCCATTACTAAACAAAAGCGTCGGAGGCGGCGGTATTCATCGTAAGGATGGGGGCAAGAGGCCGCCGCGGCATCGTAGCGTAGATCTGCGACGGCTTGTCGCTGATGACCTTATCGGGGAGTGGGAGGAACAGTTTGATAGGCAGATCGCCCTGTGGTCAATTGAGTGGGCATTGGGCTCTAAAGAGTATGAGTGGCTCGTGGCCGCATCTTCTGCCGGCCTGCGCAAGTTGGGTGCGGTCGACTCGAAGAGGTTTGCGGACGATAGGCAACGCCTAGGGGGCGCTGTGATGGCCGGGCTAATCTCCTTGCGCCCGTAGGCATAGTGTGCTATAATCCTTGCAATGGACATCGAGGATAACCGCAAGATAGCCAAATCGGCCGTAGCTGCGGATGACCTCGCCACTGAGCCCACCGAAAGGCGGGCTCTTGAGGCGCAGGGATCCGTCGTGCAGCCGACAGTTTCGCGTAGTTGTTCCGTCGGTGGTGCACATGTACCCTGGAGACCTGGCCAGTGGAAGTTTATCGTCGTGCGCCAGGCTGGCCTGCAAGTAACGATTGAGATATGTTGCCGATGTGGTATGGCATACGTTGAGGAGGTGATCGAAGATGGCGGCCAACAATGATCCTGAGGTAACTCAGCCGACGGTTTCGCCTAATATCAAGGTGCTGGCCAACGGCTCTCACTATGATCTAACTAGGGGCCGCCTAGTGAAGGGCCCTAGCCGAGAGCATTATCTAACGCCAGAGCGCGGCCGACAGTTGCAACCCCTGGCAATTGAGGCTAGGTATAGACGCGGGCGCCGTGGCATGGTTGCGGCCGCCGAGGAGCATACGGGCAAGACTGGGCTGAAGTCGCTAGACGCGTATGAGGCGCTTACGTATGAGTTCACAGCCAGCGCTCTCGCCAACGCCGCGGATAAACCGCGCGACGCTGTCGCCGCCGCTAAGCTGGTCCTGCGCATGGCCGACATGTCGCCGGCGGACCAGCAGCAGCAGCCGGCGGCGGATGGGCTGGCGGTGACTGGGGCTGGCATCGACTTTCTGCGGGACCTGCTGCAACGGGCGGCGCCGCAGGTTATCCACGTGGTGGAGGGCGAGGCGCATGAGTTGGAGGACTAGGATCGCATCGGTGCTACTGCGGTATCGCCGGCGCGGCCCAGATGCGCGGTGGGCGGAGGATAGCGCCCGGCTGTGGCGGCGGTGGGATGGGTTGTCAGATGCCAGGCGCAGCGCCTGGTTGTGGAGTTGCCGATCACGCGGCTTTGATACGCCTCGGCCGTGGAGGCAATGGGAGCGGTGGTTGCACGATGGGTGCCCGGCGCAGGACAGGGGCGGCGCATGAGCTGGAGGACTAGGGCCGGCGCAGGAGTGGCTGAAGTCATAGAACAAATGTTCGCCCCTCCCACCACGTCGCTCCTCATCACTCTTGCCTGCTCCCTGGGTTCCCTTGCAGACGCATAAGGAACCCGCAAGAAAGGTTGCAACATGAGCCTAATCCGCTTCTGGGTAGCCGTTCACGACATCGGCTGGTATCTATCCGTGGCCGACATGCGCCTGCTGAGGCTGTGGGCGGGTGGCGGAGACGTCTATGCGGGATGGGTCGACAAACTCATCCTGCGGGCGGGCAGTAGCCTTATGGGGCTGGGGCAGCGGAGGGCGATAGCTGCCGCCGAAAAGTATGACGCCGTGGGTAAAGCAAATGCGTAAACTACTGTTTCTCCTGCCGCTGGTCTTAGCCGGGCTGATTATGGCGGCGGACCCTATTCCGCCTGAGCCGCTGGTGTTTGAGGTTAGGGGCGGGGTATGCGTGTACTATGGGGGGGAGCTGGAGTGCTTCTGCCCGTGTGTAAGTTACACTACTTGTGAACAAGTAGTGAGGGTTACACACACCGTCAGTCCTACTCCGACATATGTCAGAGAAAGTCCGACGGTCGTGCCCTGCAACAGGGGCCTAGGAAATGGGGCGGAGGGGTGTGATCCGGGGAACAGTGGGGGGAGGCCGGGGGCTGCCGGAGAGGGGAACGAGTGATCTGGGTTCTGCTGATTGCGCTGCTGATCCTGCCGGGGATGGTGGGATGTAGTTATCTACCAGCAGGCGCCGTTGATGAACCAGCAGGACAGCCAGGGGATAATGACGCCCGCCAGAACAGCGGCTATGGCGCCTGCAATCAGGATGAACGTTAGGATGTCTCTTGTTTTGTCCATGCCGGCACCTTATCCATCCAGGACGGGGTACAGGAGAAGCAGAGGGGGCGCCCCCAGAGTTGAGGAAGATAGTCGGGGCGAACCATTACCGGGCGTCCGCACAGCCTGCACGCTGAGGGAACAAGAAACTCATGAGTTGGGGCATTGTCCAGCTCAAACTTGGCATCGGACACAACTTTTACTTCAGCGATGCGTTTTGAGATGCTCATACCCGTATTATACACCCAAACCGTCGCAATCCGAACGGTTACTTGTGACGAGTTCTGCAAGGAGAGTTGATGAAGCTGTTTGATCCTCCCAAGGGTGTGCCCAGCGATGCACTGAAGGGGCCGAACGGCTTCTGGTACCGCCTGAGAAGGGACGAGGAACTCCAGGACAAGCTGGAGGATCGCTGGCCGCTCAACACCTTCCTGGAGATTTACCTGGCCGTTATTGCTTTGGGGGTCGTGGGCATCTTTGTTGCCCTCCTGGCGCTTCTTTCGAGGTAACTGTCATGGATCAGACAGATTTCGAGGAACCAGAGGACGACAGCCAGGATGTGTTGCCCCAGGACGAGTGGCCCTGGAACGTGACAATAACGCCTCCGCCGGAATACGAGGCCGAAGATCCATAATGATCGGACACAAGGGGCGACTCTTGGTAGTTGCCCTACTGACACTGACACTTGGAGGAAACACGATGCAACCAGAACACTTTGTTGATGTTCCCGGCACTCACTGGAGCTACGATGCGGTTCAGTGGGCCTGGGAAAACGGCTGGGTTGTAGGAAGAAGCCTAAACCCGCCGATGTACTATCCGATGAGCCCCATGACCAGGGCGGAAATCTCCGTCCTGATTGTCCGGGCCCACTATGGGGTGGCCTACGAACCACCTCCGGCAACCGGAATGTTCCCTGACGTTCCGGCAGATTACTGGGGAGCAAGGTGGATAGAGCGGGCTGTGCTGGATGGCCTTTTGGGCCCCGCGGCTAACGGCCACTTCTATCCCAGAAGCCCAGCCAACCGGGCAGATGTAGCAGTTCTACTTTCGGAACTAGAGAGGTAGGGGCACTCGCCCCTTGTGTCATGCAAATCGGTGATCTATTCGCAAAACTGGGCCAGGGGCAGACTCTGTCTGTAGGAGAGATCGAAACCCTGCGCCTTGAGATGAACAACATACAGGGCATTACTGCCTCCATATCAAAATACCTTGACCCAGCCGGGGGGCTTACTATACCGGGATCCTGGACGATGCTGGGCGATAAGACCCTGGTAGCGTCGGCAGCGGATATCACGCTTGATAAAATCCCCAACCGATACCGACACCTGCGCCTTATTGCCCGTCTGCGCTCTGACAGAGCCGATACTGGCGAAAGCGTTGGCATGAGGTTCAACGGCGATACCGGCAATAACTATTACTCCTGTCGGGCGAGATGGGCGAATGACGGAGCGGGGGGGCTAACCGTAGTGTCGAGCGAGAGATTCGCAGATTCATTCATGTCTCTCACCGGGGCCGTTGGTGCCAATGCCCCCGCAAATGTTTTCGGCGTTGTGGATTACACCATTGTGGATTATGCGGCCACGGCATCTAACAAAAGTATATGCTCCTATGGGGGCAACACGAAAACCGTAATCTCGGGCGGTCAGGAACTGGAATTGGCCTCGGGGACATGGGCCTCTACCGCCGCCATTGTCTCTATTCTTCTATACCCCGCAGCCGGCGGAACCGTGTGGGTGGCAAACTCCCGGGCCACCCTCTATGGATTGGCGGACTAGCCATGCCCTTCCGATCCGCAAAGCAGCGCAGGTTTATGTACGCGAGACACCCGGCGATAGCCAAACGCTGGGCCAAGAAGTACGGCACGCGAGTTCGCAAGGCTAAACACAGAAAGGCCAAGAGGTAGCATGTACACCATTTCCGGCAGCGGATGCAGACAGGCTCTTTGTAACTGGATCAAGACAATTGTCGGCTGCGTGACAGACCCCTACCCCGACTATCTGGTCTATGACACATTTACGGGCCCCAACGGAACGAGCCTCGATGCCCACACACCAGAGAAGGACGACGTGGGGGCGGGATGGGTAGAAGTCGCCGGAAACTGGGCGATCACGGGCGGTGCCCTTCCCGGTTCGGGCACTGGCGGAGACATCGCCACTATCGCCGTTGGCGTGGCGGGCCATTACGCAGAGGCGGAACTTACCCTTCAGGGCAAAGCGCCAGGGGTCATTGCTCGATATGTGGACTCCACGCACTTCTGGGTGGCCCTTATGAATGGCGTCACCGGCGCCATCGACCTGTATATCAATAATGCGGGGTTCACCAACATGGGGTCCATTGCTGCCACATGGAACGACGGAGATCGACTACGATTGTCCTGCTCGGGAGATGTCCTAACAGTCCTTCAGAACGATGTCCAGAAAATCCAGATCACAAACGCAACCTTCAACACTGCCACCGTCGTTGGTGTCCGCGAGGGATATGACGCCGGAGAACTATGGGATGACTTCAGGGCCGGAGTGGCCTAGATGCTCTACTTCGCCGTGTTTACCCTGGGTTATATCATGGGCACCATGATCTGCCTGTTCGTAGTGGAGAGAAAGCATGACATCTTACGTAACTCCTAAGAAGAACGCCGCCTACATCTTCTACGTCGGATTGGTTAGTAGCGCCAATCGGCCAGACTTCCAGACCAACCCGACGCTTGCTGCCGGAGATGTCAAAGTCTCGATAGACGGCGGGACACTGAACAACTTGGCCACTCTGCCGGATGTTCAGCCAGATGGGGCAACGGTCCCTGTCAGGGTGCAGCTCTCATCTGACGAGATGAACGGCGACAACATCGTTGTGGTCTTTATCGACCAGACCGCAACTTCGGAGTGGGACGACCTGTTCATTGGGATCCAAACCTCCGCCAGACAGGTGGATGACCTGGCCTACTCTGCGGAAACGATGGACAGCACCGTCACGCTGAAGCAGGCCGTGAACATCATGCTGGCCGCCCTGGCGGGGAAGTCGAGCGGCGGAGGGACCGCCTCTCTAACGTTCCGAGATCAAGCCGATAGCAAGGCTCGTATTAGCGCCACAGTGGACGACAAGGGGAACAGAACCGCCATGACGGTCGATGGGACGTAAATATGGCACGCGGGATAAGGCACGCCAAGATCGCCGGGGCAGCAGATAGAGTTGCCCGGACTGACTGGGACGCCCAGCATGTAGACACCTCCGGTCAGCCGGTGGACCTCGATTTGATTGTCGGTACTCCGGGGCCGCCGGGTATCCAGGGTCCTCCGGGAAATGATGGTGCCCCGGGGACCCAGGGTATTCAGGGGCTTCCCGGAAACGATGGCACACAGGGGCTTCAAGGAATACAGGGTCCTTCCGGAAACGACGGGGGCCAGGGGATCCAGGGAATACAGGGGCCGCCCGGGGCCGACAGTATTGTTCCTGGGCCACAGGGGTTGCAGGGCATTCCCGGACTTCCCGGTGCAGATGGCGCCCAGGGAATACCAGGAAACGATGGGGCACAGGGCATCCAGGGATTGCAGGGGCTTCCCGGCAATGATGGTGCACCGGGAAGTCCGGGGGCGCAGGGCGACCAAGGCATACAGGGAATTCAGGGGGTGCCCGGAAATGATGGCGCACAAGGACTTCAGGGTCCGCCCGGGATTGTGTCCACCCTTCGTGTTCCCCTGGCCATTCCCGTTCTTGCTGCCCTGGCATGGACCAATATGCCTTCAGCTTTGTCCTTCTGGCTCTCTACGGCGAGTGTTGCTAAGGGAGTAGAAAGGACAGACCTTACGGGCTATACCCAGGTTCGCCTACGGGTGAACAAGCAGGGAACGGCTGGTGCTGCGGCATCGAAGCTGATTCTGCGCTACAAGGCCAGCCCGTTCACGCAGGTGGTGGCTAACTATTCTGACATCGGGGCATCCGAGGTGAGCGTGGCGGTAAACGTTACGAACACTTATCTGGAAACGGCATGGATCAATCTTGTTGCCGGGGCGAAAGCCGACGTATTTCTGGCCCTTCTTGGGTCAGGCGGGGACGGTGTACTTGACCCGGTCTTTGGATCTGTTGTGGCCGAGTTCAAGTAATGGCAGATTGGATCGACGGCGACTGGGTTGACGGCGAGTGGGTCGAGGCGTGGGGCGTTGGGCCTCCGCTCCCCCCGGGCTTCTGGCCACACAACTACTGGCTGGACGGGTACTGGGAACCCAGCTACTGGGGCATAGAACCCCGCAGACCAGCCGGCGGAGCATTCCATCCCACAAGACGGAAGCCGCCTCAGCCCGGTGGGCCAGCCATTGTTACCAACAAGGCATTCACCAATACGCTGGTACAGCAGGCGCTGGATAGGTTGGATGCCGAGGAAATCAAAAAGGCGGAGATAGCCGCCGCCAACGAGGTCTTTGACCGAAAGCAGCACTTCAGCGAGTTGGGCAAGAAGGGCGCAGAGGTCAAGCGGGAGAAGGCGCTGGCAAAGGAGCAGCAGAAGAAAGAACTCCTGGAAATGCTGGAGGCCGGCAGGAAGAAGCATCA
>Ga0209342_10000412_pt1 | contig 48887 bp, 49 predicted proteins | sample RifCSP16_2_FD_184023 | JGI IMG/M metagenome (GOLD analysis project Ga0209342, IMG submission 184023) | Soil microbial communities from Rifle, Colorado - Rifle CSP2_sed 16_2 (SPAdes) (version 2) | ecosystem: Environmental > Terrestrial > Deep subsurface > Rock core/Sediment | place: Rifle...
GGGGGGGGTGGGTTGAAGGCCCAAACAACAACCGAGGCGTCCTCATGTATTTCGCCGCGCTCTACGACTTGGACCAGCTCGAGGTCCAGGACCGGGGATTCAGGCCAGGGCGCCGACCGAGCGCCAGAAGGCTCATATGCGTAGTCCTGGTTGGCGTAGGGCGGTGACCTTCGGCCCACCTGCCCTCGCGTTCCTCGCCGCCAGTCTCCTGGTTTTTGCGGGTTGCGTCGCTGCGGTCGCGGAGCCATTGTCGGTCGCTCACCCGCGCTCCAAGTTCTCCAGGGAAGAAGGGCCCGCCGCCGCGCCAGAGCCGAGCGGTGGGAATCCCGTTCCCTTCTGGACGCTTCTCCTGGAATTCGCGCCTCTGGCAGCACCCTGTGTTAACAGGGCGGAGCGCGACACGGGCACCATCGTCGGATACATCCCCCTGCCATTCCACGACCCCCTCGGCTCCACGCGCCTCGCCGCCACGCACGACCCCGCCCAGAGCCCGCCCCACCCCGTGACCTACGAGGCCGCCTGGCAGCCCTTCGGCGTCGAGGTCCCCCTCTCGGGGCAGGGGGAGGAGAAGTACCTCGGGAAGCAGGCCCCGGCGGACGACGGCCTCTACCGACTCGGCGCGCGGCAGTACGACCCGGAGACGGGCCGCTTCCAGGGCCTGGACCCCGTGCACGGGGTGCTCGCCGCCCCCCAGACCCTGAACCGGTACGCCTACGCGACGAACGACCCCGTGGGGAACGCGGACCCGAACGGGATGTGCGAGTTCGTGTGCTTGGCGATCATCCTTGTGGCCATCGGGCTGACGCTCGGCGTCACCGCCACCGTCGTCCCGGAGGTGGGGGCCGTCCTCGATCCCGTCATGCTCGCCCTTGGGTTCATCCCCTTCGTCGGGGACTTCCTTTCCGACCCCTACTTTGCCGCGCGGTCCGTGACGGAGTGCGCCCTGGGGCGGTGCGACGCCGCGAACCTGGGGTCCGACCTCGCCTTCCTGTTCCTCCCCGGCGGGCCCCTGTCCAACGTGGCCCACGGGCGGCGGCTGCTGTCCGCCACGACGGGCGGACTGTTCGGGGCGGGGAGGATGGGGAACCGGGCGGACGACTTCTCTGACTTCTTCCGGAGGGCAGACATCGACGCGGGAGCATTCACGCGCGCGGACCTGACGAGTTTGCCTCAAGGGACATTCGTATCGTTCTCTCGCAGGGGCGAGATTGCCGAGACCTTCGTAGGCCCAGGCGGCCGATGGTCACATTCGAACCATGGAACTCGTGGTACGCGCCCCTGTAGAGCTGGGCACCTGTCTGCCTAGTGGTCACGGAGACCGGAACGCTGAAAGGCGCACGAGAAATGCAGGTCGGGGGCGGTCCCGATGACCGTGCGACGGTTCAGCGCCGAAGAGAAGCGAACGATCGTGACGGCCTACCTGTCCGGCGCCCGGATGGCGGAGGTCTGCCGGGAGCACCAGGTGTCCGGCCCCACGGTGTACGCGTGGCGGGACCGGTTCCTGGAGGGCGGGTCGAAGGCCCTCGCGGGGGACACGCCGACGAAGCGGGAGGCCCTCCTGGAGCGGGAGAACGCGCGGCTGCGGGACGTCGTGGCCGAGCTCACGCTCGCGAACGACGTCCTAAAAAAACCTCGCGGGAACGGAGGCGGATGGCGGTGACGGAGCTCGTCGACCGCGGGATGGCGGTCTCCCGCGCGTGCTCTCTGGCGGGGATCCCCAGGAGCACCCGCTACTACGCGCTGCGGCCGCGGACCCCGAGGCCGCTCGACCCGGAGGTCCGCGCGGCGGTCCTCGAGACCGCGGAGGAGCGGCCCTCCTTCGGCTACCGCCGCGTCACCGCCATGGTCCGCCGCCGCCTCCGCCACCCGGTGAACGAGAAGGCGGTGCGGCGGATCCTGAAGGCGGAGGACCTGCAGCTCCCGCCGTGCGTGGTCCCGCGGACGCGGGTGCGGAAGCACCCGGGGCGGCAGCTCACGGAGGCCCCGGACAAGGCGTGGCAGCTCGACATGAAGTACGTGTGGTGCGGGCGGGACGGGTGGGCCTACCTGCAGAACGTCGTGGAGTGCTGCACGGCGGAGTGGCTCGGGTACGTGTTCTCGAAGCGGTGCGGGTCCCGGGAGGCGAACGCCCTCCTGGACCGCGTCGTCCAGGAGCGGTTCCCGGAGGCGTGCCTCGCGCCGGGCACGCGCCTCCGCGCGGACAACGGGCCCGCCTACCGCGCGGACGCGTTCCGTGCGCACGCGAAGGCGCTGGGTCTCGCCCTCGAGCACATCCAGGTGCAGACGCCGGAGGACAACGGCGTGATCGAGTCGCTGCACGCCGGCCTGGGCCGGGACTACCTGGACGCGCTGGTCTTCGACACGTTCGCGGAGGCCGAGGCGTTCCTGGCGTGGGCGTTCGTCGACTACAACGAGGTCAAGCCGATGCGGCGCCTCCGGTGGAGGACGCCGCGGGAGTATCACGAGGAGGTGGTGAAGAGTGTTAACTGAACGGAGTCAAGAGGTGCCCAGTCCGGGGGGTCGCACACCAATGACTTCGAGGGAGGTCGCGAAGGCTAGGGCGTGTGATTCCGGCGGGCCTACCGGCGGCGTCATGACCCCACCATTCGGCGGGCGAATCCGTCCCAGGGATCGGAGAAGGGAAGGTGCCCCGCCGTTCGGCGGTTGGAGGAAGCCCTATGGCTGGCGGCTACCGCACGCCCCGCAGAACAACGCACTGGCAGCGTTCATAACGCCGCAGGCAGAACAGTACTTCCCCATCGGGGGCCCGGCGAAGCCTGGGGGTTGAAGTTGAACCTGGCTCGGAGGGCCCTGGTAAAGAGACGGTTGTGGCGGAGCGTTCGCGTGCCCGGGTAATAACCGCGCGGCGATGAAAATGACGATGCCAAGGATGAGCAAGGCCCAACCAGGCACCCACAGGGACTGATAGGTATGAAGGGCGTTACATGCCGACAGGTCTTGCCCCATCCCCTCGCACGGCCCCGTGGTGTCCCAAGGCACCCGACTCTCATATTCTGTGAGGACGGCCTGCGACCCTGCGACGCTAACAATCAGTAAGAGAAACCCCACGGCACCTACCATGATCCCCATCGCCTCAACACCCCGCATTGACCCTCCGCTCGATGTCGGCCGGGATGAGTAGATGGGGACATAACGGTTTCGTGGGGGAGCGCGGGGGTCCAGAACGGGCAAGGTCGGGGGCCGTACGCCCATTCGGAGCATTCGCTCACCTCCCCCTTCCCCGCTTAAGTGCCCAAGACGCCTTCAGGATAGACATGAGCGACCTCGACCCGAGAAGCCCGTTCACTCATGAACGCTGGGAACCGTTTCTGAATCGAGCCCTTGTGTACGTTGGCTACAGAGTGATGGAGCCCTTCAGGGATGATGACCCGGAGAAGGAGAACTTCCCGAAGTCGTGGGTCCGCATTGTGATCTGGTTTTCTCCCAGTGGGTTGAGTTGGCATGTAAACGTACACTCGGATATCCGAACGCTCCTCCGAGCCGGCGTCCAGGGTCTCAGTAATGGCACGAGTCTCTACCTGGTAGGGGACAGATGGGAATCGCGGGAAGACGATGCCCTATGGGTTGGAGAAGTGCCCATCCCTCCCTCGATTCAGGCGGTCCTCGACCGCTGGGCTCGGGAAGACGAGACAAAAGGGAAGCAGGCCCCGGGGTGACCCAGGGCCAGGTGGGGGATGAGGGACGCGGCGAGACCGCGAAAACAGGCCTACCGAAAGCTTGAAGCCTCGTACCAAAACTGGCACAATCTAAAGGTAGGGACGAATCCTGCCCTGGGCGTCTTCCCGGGGGATCTTGTGCGATGGTCCGCCTGGGGTTCGGACCATGCAACTCTGCCGGGCCTTGATGAAGCTTGTCGAAGCGATAGAAGATGGGAAGCTCTTTAGCGTGGAGGGCCCCTCCCGTCACTCGAATGGGGTTCCTCAACGGGTTGCTGGGTCTACGTGCCCCCGCGCCCGCCACGCCGGCCCCCTCCCAGAAAGGGGAGGAGCAGGGGCTGTTCGTCCACATTGGACCCGACGACGGAATCACCGCCGAGGAGCTACAGACCCATGACCTCGCGACCATCGAGGACCGGCTCAGCGAGATCCTGGAGGATCAGGGGCTCGGAAGCGTTGACGGCAACGACATCGGGATGGATGGGACGGCGACGCTCTACCTCTATGGACCGGACGCGGAGCGGATGTTCCGTGCCGTCGAGCCAGCTCTTCGCGATTACCCGCTGACCCGGAGGGCGCGGGTGGAGATCCGGGCGGGAGGCCTTGGCGCCCCTTCCCGGGCGGTCCGCCTCTAGCTAGTCCAGCTCTTCGATCGACCAGCGGGCGTTGGACATCCGCGCGAGCCGCGTCAATTTGAGCTGGGCCAGCGACTTGCGCGGGCTGAGGCGCACGACCGTCTCCGCCGCCTCTCCCGAGAACGCGCGGCGCGCCGCCTCCGTGGCGTTCCCCGCCCGGACGAACCGGCACCGCGCTCCCAGGACCACGGCCCAGTACCATTGCCCCGACGCCGTCTCCGTCTTCCAGGGGCCGTAGTGTGCGAACTCCCCAGGATCGGTCCCCGGCGCCGGCGTCACCGGCGCATCAGCGACCCCCCGCCTCAAGAAACCTTCGACAAGGTTCGCGCCCTGGAGACGCTCCGGGGAGGCCTTCTACCCTTAAATAGAGCCCCACGGCTCCCCGGGCCCATGGCCTCGGACGAGATCCCCCCGGCGGCCCGGGCGGGAGTGAGCAAGGGTGCCTTCGCGGGCACGGTGATCGTGGTCGCCATCATCGCCCTGGTGGCGGGGATGGCCCTGGACCGGGTCCTGTACCCGGCCCCCGCGGAGGGCGGTCCCCTCGCCACCCTGGTAATCGGGACGAACACCCCGTTCCCGCCGTTCGAGTACCGGGACGACAACGACAACATCGTGGGCTTCGACATCGACCTGATCAAGGAGGTCATGGAGCGGATGGGCCGGAGCTACGAGATCGTGAACTACCGTGACTTCGGAGCACTCTTGACCGCCGTCGGCGGGGGCACAATCGATGTCGCTGCCTCCTCGATCACGATCCGTGCGGACCGCAACGCGACGATGGACTTCACGGACCCGTACTTCGAGTCCGACCAGGCCGTGCTCGTGCGCGCGGGCTTCACAGCGCTCACCTGCGCGGCCTCCGTGTGCACCGCCGGTGACCTGGACGGGTTTTCGATCGCCACGCAGGCAGGGACCACCTCCGAGTACTGGGTGGCCGACAACGTGCCCGGGGCCAGTGCGAACCTGACCACCTTCCCCGACGTCACGCAGGTCCTTCAGGCGCTGCAGACGAGCGCGGTCGACCTCGTCGTGATCGACAAGCCCGCCGGGGACGGCATCGTGGCCCAGAACCCGACGACCTTCAAGCTGGCGGGGGCCGTCGAGACGAACGAGCTTTACGGGTTCGCGGTGGCGAACAACGACCCGTCCTCCCTCGTGGCGGCGATGAACGTCGTGCTCCGTGACATCCGGTCGGATGGGACCTACGACGACATCGTCGACCGGTGGTTCTGAGGCGTCCCCTTAAGGGGCGCGCGGCCATTCGCGGAGACGCGTGATGCGAAAGCGCGCGGTCCCGGACGTCTGGAGCCGGGCGTGGTTCCGGCTCGCCGAGGGCGCTGTCGCCGCGCTCCTGCTGATGCTCGTCCTCCAAGCCGCCTTGGGCTTCGACCTGGCGGATAGCGAGTTCTGGCGGCTCTTCGCCTTCCCGACCGGGAACGTCGCCCCGATCGTCCGGGGGCTCGTCGGCACGCTGACCTACCTGGGGATCGTGATCCCGGTCGGCCTCGGCGTGGGGTTCCTCTGGAGCTGGGCCCGGATCTCCCGGTTCCGCATGATCTCCTGGCCGGTGGGGGCCGTCATCGAGCTCTTGCGCGGCGTCCCCCCGCTCGTCCTCGTGATCTTCGCGGCGGTGTTCGGCTCGCTGCTTCTCCGGGGGGTCGTCCCCCGACCGACGGAGGCCGCCTTCCTCGTCGCCGCCCTCGCCCTGGCGCTGCACTCCGCCGCGTACCAGGCCGAGATCCTCCGTGCCGGGTTCCAGTCCGTCCCCCAGGGCCAGGTGGAGGCCGCCCGGGCCGTAGGGCTGAGCGGCACGCAGGCCATGGGACGGATCATCCTCCCCCAGGCCCTCCGTCTCTCCCTTCCGCCGCTTGCCAACGAGTTCTCCATCGCGATCAAGGACACCTCCCTGCTCGCCGCCATCGGGGCCACCGAGCTCTTCGCCGTGGGCCTCGAGTTCGGCGCTCGCGTGCCGACCTCCGGTGAGCTCCAGTGGCTTTTCCTCGTCTGGCTCGCCGTCGCGGCGGTGTACTTCGTCGTCACTTTGGCGGTGACACGCGGCCTCCGCCTGCTGGAGGACCGGATCCGCGTCCCCGGGCTCGAGGGGGTGCGCACCTGATCCGCGTCCAGGGCCTACGGAAGTCGTTTGACGGGGTCGAGGTCCTCAAGGGCGTAGACCTCGAGGTCCGACAGGGCGAGGTGCTGGCCATCCTCGGCCCGAGCGGCTCCGGGAAGAGCACCCTACTTCGGTGCATGAATCTCCTCACTGAGCCGGACTCCGGCCGGGTTTCCCTGGATGGGGTCTGGGTGAACCGCCCGGGGGTGTCTCCGGACTGGGTGCGGCGCCAGGTCGGGATGGTGTTCCAGAGTTTCAACCTCTTCACGCATCTGACCGCCCTGGAGAACATCAGCCTCGGACCGCGTCTCGCGCTCCGACTCCCGCGTCTTGAGGCCGACCGTCGCGCCCGTGAGCTCTTGGCGCGCGTGGGCCTCGAGGAGAAGGCCGGCGCCTACCCCGCCCAGCTCTCGGGCGGGCAGCAGCAACGCGTCGCGATCGCCCGTGCGCTCGCGATGGGCCCGAAGGCCGTCCTCTTCGATGAGCCGACGTCCGCCCTGGACCCCGAGTACATCCAGGAGGTCCTCGACGCGATCACGGCCCTGGCGAAGGAGGGGATGACCCTGGTGGTCGTGACCCATGAGATGGGATTCGCCCGCAACGTCGCGACGCGCGTGGCGTTCATGGATGGCGGGGCGATCCTGGAGCTCGCCGCTCCCCAGGAGTTCTTCACGGCGCCGAAGCACGAGCGTGCCCGAGCCTTCGTCGGGAGGATCCTTCATTGACCGCCGAGTCCCGGAGGCGGTGGGCCCGCGTCGACACGGCAGGTGCAATCATCCTCACCGCCGCCACGCTGGTCGCCCTCGCCCTCTTGCTCCTCGGCGGCCGGTCAATCGACCTCGCGTACTACGGGCGCGTGACGACCCGGTACGATAGGACGGTGGCGGAGACCTTCGTCCGGGCGGCGCTCCTTGCCTTCACCGCCACGGCGACGGCGTTCGCGGCCGGGCTCCTCATCGGCTTCCTCGTCGGCCTCGCGAGAACCGCCGCGCCCCGTTCGTCCCCCCGCCTGAGTTCAGGGGCCCGCCCCGTCCTCCGTTTCCTCGGTCGCCGGTCCGCGGGCCGCCTCGCCGACTTCTACGTGGAACTGATCCGGGGAACGCCCCTCCTCGTCCAGATCCTCTTCATCTGGTCCGTGTTCCTTGTCTACGCCCCGTCGGACTGGGACCTCGGCACCCGCTCGCTCGCCGCGGGCGTCCTCGCGATGACCGTGAACACCGGGGCGTATCAGGGCGAGATCTTCCGGGGCGCCTTCCAGGCGGTGCCTGCGACGCAAGTGGAGGCGGCGCGGGCGGTAGGGCTCACGCGGGTGAGTGCCCTGCGGCACATCGTGCTGCCTCAGGCGCTCCGCCTGGCCATCCCCCCGCTCACGAACGAGTTCAGCGCGCTGTTCAAGGCGAGCAGCCTCCTGTTCCTGATCGGCGTCGCGGAGCTGACCTCGATCGGCACGGGCCTGCGGAACAGTGACAACACGAAGGTCTTCGAGGTCTTCCTCGCGCTGATCGCGGCGTATCTTGCGGTGACGCTCCCCCTTGGGCGCCTCTCGGGATATCTGGAACGGCACTTCCGGATTCCGGGCCTCGGGACGCCGGTACGGGAGCCGTTGACGGGCCGAGGACCCTCGCGCCTGGGGTGACCCCTACTCTGCCTCGCCGGTGGTGGCGACGGCGCGTATGGAAGGGAGTCCCGCGGCGATGCGCTTCCACGGGTCGCCTTCGTCGATGCTCGCGAACAGGTCGCCCTCGCGCGTGCCGAAGTAGATCCCGACCGTCCCCTCCCGATCCGGGCTCATGCAGTGCCGGAACGTGTTCGAGTCCTTGTAGGCCGGCAGTCCGCTCTCCACCACTCCCCAGTGCCGGCCCCCGTCTTCCGTACGTGCCCCGCCGGGACGTCCCTGGAGCGCGGGGACGCCCTTCCGTGACCAGGTGAGGGGCACGGTGCACGCCCGCTTCGGGTCCCGCGGGATGTAGCGCGAGGCTCCGGATCACCGGGGCGACCGAGGGGAGAAAGAAGGCTTCGCCTTTCCGACATCGGAAGAGGCCTTATTAACTCCTGTCGGCCATGAACATGTCGTGGAGTCAGGGCCGCAGTGGCCTCCCGTTGTGGCCTTGCGTCGGCGGGACGACCCCCGTTGGATCGCGGCCTTTCTCGTTCTAGGACTCCTCTCTCCTCCGGCGGTGATCTTGGGCGTGGGCCACGTCCTCTCCAATCAGCCGCCGTCCCCGGGCTTCACGGGCTTCACGACCCGCGGTCCCTCCTATGCGGAATTCGAGTTCGAGTTCACCGTCACTGGTCCCGTCGCGGTCTCCACGTACGACTTCGAGCTGCACGGGGACAGCAGCCGCGCAGTCCCGTGCCCCCCAGGGCACGCCCTGGTGGGGACCGTGACGATTTCGGGCGATCCGGGCACGGCGCGACTCTGGCTCGATGGGCATGTCACGGACAGCGCATCCGGGGAGGGGACGTATCCCCTTGTGGCCGACTGTTGACCCTCTGGATGTCCCACCAGTTCTTTAGGTCCGGAGGTGATGGCGGGGGAGATCGCGATGAGCGCCACCGAGGAGTACGAGCGCATCTGGCAGCTGTGGACCGAGACGCACCGCCGCGCCCATGGCGAGGAGCATCGGCCCCAGGGCGGGGACTTCAACTGCTGCGGCGAGTACGGCGTGATGATGGGGCTGCGCGCGGCCAGCGCGGTGCGGCCGGACTACCCGTCGCATCTCCTGCTGCGCATCGCCTCCCTGCCCGAGCTGGACCGCGAGTTCTACGTGCAGAACGTGCTCGCCACGGACGGGGAGACCGAACCCGCCGACCCGAGCCTGGCCCGGGAGTACCGCGCAGCGCGGCGCCATCACATCCTTTGGAACGAGCTCAAGTCGGCGGCGGCCAGGATCGAGGCGCTGGAGCGCGAGGTGACGCGGCTGCGGACGGGCGGCCCGGACGCAGGACCCTGATCAGGTGACCGGCCACTGCACCGCGGCGATGATCACGATGCCGGTGATGCAGACGATGAGGAACACGACGGCCCACGGGGGGACCTTGAGGGCCTTGTCGTCCTCCTGGTCGAAGTACCGGATGAGGCCGGCCGCGGAGTGGAACCCCTCGCGTTTCTTGTCCTTGGCCATCGATCGAACTCATCCTAGGCCGGCTATAAATACGTTGTCCGGAGGCCGCCCACGCCCGGCAGGGTTAAATGCGCCCGCCGGAATGGGTTTTCCCCGGGGGCGGGAGACTTGGCCAAGGACAACACGGTGTTCATCGGGCAGAAAGAGCTCATGACCTACGTTATGGCGGTGATGACCAACTTCGCCTCCGGCGCGAACGAGGTCGTCGTGAAGGCCCGCGGCCGGAACATCAGCATGGCCGTCGATGTGGCCGAGCTCGTCCGGAACCGGTACCTGCCCGAGGTCAAGGTCGCGAACGTGCAGATCGCGACGGAGAAGCTCCAGGGTGACGACAGGCGGACCATCAAGGTCTCCAGCATCGAGATCTTCCTCAGCAAGTGAGGGGCCGTGAGCGACCTGGAGGCGGCCCTCGCGGGGGCGGAGGCGGCGTGGAACCTCGACGGGCTGCGGGCCGCCCCCCTCTGCGACCATTGTCTGGGTCGCCTGGCGGCGAAGCGCGGGAAGGGGACGAACGCCGATCGCGGTCGGCTGATGCGGCCGCGGGTGCAGGTCGATAGCGCGCCGTGCGGGGTGTGCGCGGGCCTCTTCGACAGCCTGGACGTCCTCGCGCGCTTGGCCGCGGACGCCCTCGGTGCGTACGAGTTCTCCACGTTCTCGATCGGGACGCGCGTCGACCCCGCCATCGCCATCGCCGAGGAGACGGCCTGGCAGCGGGCGGCGGTCACCGAGCAGGAGACGGTCAAGGCCGAGCTGAACCGCGAGATCGGGAAGCGGGTCGAGGCCCTGACCGGGAAGCCCGCGGACACGAAGCGGCCCCATGTCACCGCCATCGTGGACACGCAGTTCCACATGGTCGACCTCACCGTGGCCCCGGTCTACTTCCGCGGGCGCTACCGGAAGCTCTCCCGCGAGATCCCCCAGACGCGGTGGCCGTGCCGGGTGTGCGGCGGACGCGGGTGCGCCCGGTGCGGAGGGACCGGGAAGATGTACCCCACGAGCGTCGAGGAGATCGTCGCGGCGCCGCTCATGGCCGCGCTCGGCGGGGAGTCCCACGCCCTCCACGGCATGGGCCGTGAGGACATCGACGCGCGCATGCTGGGCCGCGGCCGGCCGTTCGTGATCGAGATCGCCTCGCCCCGCCGGCGCACCGCGGACACGGCGGCCGCGGTGGCGGTCATCCGGGCCTCCGGGAGCGTCGAGGTGGACGCCCTGGAGCCCTGCGCCCCCGACCTGGTGCAGCGGCTGAAGGAGGACCGGGCCGACAAGACCTACGCCGTGACCGTCTCCGGGTCGTCGATCGAGGAGGGAAAGGTTCAAGAGGGCCTCGCAGCTTTGCTCGCCGCTCCCATCGAGCAACGCACCCCGGCCAGGGTATCTCATCGAAGGGCCGATGCGGTGCGCGTCCGCCACGTGCGGTCCGCGCGCCTGACGTCCTGCGACGGGGCGGGGTTCACGCTCGAGGTCACCGCGGAGGCGGGGACGTACATCAAGGAGCTCGTCCACGGGGACGGCGGCCGCACGCGGCCGAGCCTCGCGGGCCTGCTCGGCGTCCCGCTCGCGGTCCTCGCGCTGGACGTGCTCGAGGTGCACACGGAGGAAGAGCCATGGTGAAGGCCTCGAAGGGCATCATGCAGGGGACGCGGCAGAAGTTCCGCCGGAACCCCCGCCAGCGCGGGCTCTCGCCGATCACGCGCGCCCTGCAGACGTTCGAGGTCGGGCAGCGCGCCGTCATCCTGATCGACTCGAGCATCCAGAAGGGGCAGCCCCACCACCGCTTCCACGGGCTCAACGGCAAGGTGGTCGAGCGCCGCGGCCGCGCGTACGTCATGGACGTCCGTTTCGGCGGCAAGACCAAGCAGGCCATCGTGCTCCCGGAGCACCTGCGGAAGGCATAGGAGGCGCAACGGATGGAAGAGAACTTCATCTCCCTCGCGGAAATCCGGGAGCTCCTCGAGCAGGAGAAGGCGGTCCGGGGCGAGCTCTCGCCCGAGCAGAGCTATGCGCTCCAGCATGCGAGCCTGTTCGCGAAGATCTCGGGGGAGCAGGCACGGGCCCTGGTCAAGGAGCTCATGACCGTCCCGATGATGAGCCTCGGCAACGCGTACAAGATCACCGACCTGCTGCCGACGCAGCCGGACGAGGTCCGCGCGGTCTTCGCCAAGGAACGCTTCGCCCTCCCGAAGGAGGACCTCGACAAGGTCCTGGAGCTCGTGGGGAAGTACCTCTGACCGCGGAGGGAGTGTCATGGAGGACTACGCGCGCATCCTCGATTACTTGCCACAAGGTCACCCCGACCGCAGCAAGTTCCATCGCGACCCCGTGGCGTTCGCGCTCGGGGAGACGGAGTTCAAGCTCTTCGAGCTCGTCCCCAAGGCCGACGCCGCGCTGAACGCCGCCGACCGCGTCTACATCGGGAAGGAGGTGCCGCAGCGCGTACACATCGACCACGTGAAGCGCCGGTGCGGCTGGGAGGAGCTGACGAACGCGGCGCAGAACGAGCTCGCGTTCATCATCGCGGCGATCGTGAAGGAGCAGGAGGCGAAGTTCATCCGCTTCTACAACGAGGCGCAGGCGATCACGACGCGCTTCCACATGCTGGAGCTGCTCCCGGGCCTGGGGAAGAAGGCGATGTGGGCCGTCGTCGAGGAGCGGAAGAAGGGGCCGTTCAAGGACTTCGCGGACCTCGCCGCGCGCGTGGCCCTCCTCCACCACCCGGACAAGCTCATCGTGAAGCGCATCGAGATGGAGATCTCGGACGTCACGCAGAAGTACCACATCTTCGCGGCGCGGTGAGCGCGGCTACAGCTTCATGCCCAGGTCTTCCTCGATCTCCCGGGCCTCTTCCGCGTCGAGGTCGAGGACCTCGCGGAGCGCGATGACCAGGCGCCTCGTCTCCGGGTTCAGGCCGTGCGTCTTGGCGTGGCGGAGGATGTCCCGGTAGGTCTTCGCCTCGGTCTCCTCCTCCGCGAGGACCTTGTTCATGACGTCCGTCTCGATGCGCTTGTGGTCCGCCTCGCTGACCACCAGGTGCTCGCGGAGCTGCTGGAGGAGGAGCTGCTCGGTCGCGGTGACCTTCCCGTCCTGCCAGGCGGTGAGCATCGCCCTGGTGTACTTCTCGATCTTCTGCAGGCGCTCGTCCATGTCCCGCCGGCGGCGCTCGTCGATCTTCTCGAGATGGGCCATGTCGAGGGTCTCGACCTCCATGGCCTCCCGGACGATGTCGGTGAAGGTGAGGCGGACGGAGGTGGCGGCGTCGATCTCCTTCAGGGTCAGCTGGGCGGTCTTCGCCCCGATGCGCACGGGGACCCGCAGCGTCTCGAGGTGCGCCTTGATCTCGTTGGCCCGCTTCCACCCGTTCGACGAGAGATAGTAGGCGAGCATGCGCTGCTTCTGGCCCTCCACGTGGGCCTTGCGCTCCGTGATCATGGCGGCCTTGACGAGCTCGTCGAGGTAGCGGGAGACGTGCTTCCGCTGGATCCCCGCCGCGAAGGCGATGGCCTTCTGCGTGAGGGCGAAGGGGAGCTCGAAGCGCTCCTCCATGTTCCGGAAGTCGCTCAGGTAGAGGAGGATCCGCTCCTCCGTGGTGAGCGAGAGCGGGCCGGACTTCATGCCAGCGGGGATGAGGGGGTGCATTTAAGCGTCTTTCCCCATGGCTATCCGATGCGAAGGACCTTCCCCCGTGCGCCCGTCCCCGCCGCGGCGGCCCTGGTGGTCCATCGGGGCCGGGTGCTCCTGGTCCGACGAGGTGGCCCGCCGAACCGGGGGCGATGGGGGCTTCCTGGGGGGGCTTTGGAGCCCGGGGAGACCTTCGAGGAGGCGGCGGTCCGCGAGGCGCTTGAGGAGACGGGGCTCCCGGTGCGGCTGAAGGGTCTGGCCAGCGTCCGCGACCAGATCGTCCGAGAGGGCCGGAGGGTGCGGTTCCACTACGTGATCGCGGTGTTCGCCGCGGAGGCCCGGGGGAGGCTCCGGGCGGGGAGTGACGCCGCCGCGGCGCGATGGGTGCCGCTGCCCGAGGCCGGTCGCCTCGACCTCACCGCCACCACGCGGTCGTTCCTGCGCTCCCCGCGGTGAGAACCGGCCACAAGACGTTAAGAACCCCGAGCCAATTTTCTGTGCGATGCCCGAGCGGCGCGTGGGGAAGGCCTTCCGGTCCGCGCTGCGCGCGGACGTCCAGCTCCCCTCCGTCGAACCGCGGGAGTCTGGCGTCTCGTTCCTCATGAACCCCCGGCGGCTGCGCCTGTTCGAGTACGTGGCCCGGGAGCCTGGAGTGCACCTCCGAAAGGCGTCGCGGGAGCTCGGCGTCCCCACGCAGAGCCTGCGGTGGCACGTCCAGGTCCTGCTCCAGGCGGGCCTGCTCCGGGAGAACAAGGTGCGCGGCCGCGCGGCCTACTTCTGCACCGGGTTGGTGGACGAGACGGACGACGCCTTGTTCATCTGCCTCCAGGACGCCCTGAACCGGAGGATCTGGAAGGCCGTGGGGGACGGGGCCCCGCACGTCCAGGCCGACCTGATCCGGCGCCTCGGGACGTACGAGCAGCGCGTCACCCCTCACCTGCGATGGATGGCCGACGTCGGCCTGCTCGCGGCAGCCCGCGAGAACGGGCACCGGCTGTACCACCGCGCCCTCGATGTGGGCGGGATGGAGCGGCGGTACTCCACCGACCGCGAGGCGCGGGAGTCGCGCCTGCTCGAGATGCTCCGGAAGCAGGGGCTCGCCCCGCGCGTCACCGCACGCACCGCGACCACGATCGCGGTGGCCGTGAGCTCGGGCCGCGACTCGGTGACGATCCGCTTCGAGGTCCTCCCCCTTCCCCGCTAGAAAAGCGGGCCCGTCGGGATGTCCGTCCCCGCCGGTCGGCGGGGAATTCGAACCCGAGTCAGAGGCTCCGGAGGCCTCTGTCCTATCCAAGCTAGACTACGGGCCCGGGGCGGCCAGGGACGGCCCCCGCATAAGGGTTTTCCACCGGACCCTACCCATGGTGGAAGAGGGGTTCCGGCTGAGAGATCCCGAGCCGGCGGACGAACTCGGTGCTCAGCCTCCACCCCTCCCGCCGGGGAATCATCCCGATGAACTCGGCGGGATTCACGTTTACATCCGCCATCATGAATGCCGACACCCAGGCCTGGATCTGGACCACGGCGCCTTGGGGGCCGTCCCAGGCCGCGACCGTGAACAGCTTCCGGCCGGTCCACCACCCCGAGCCCAGGTGCAACTCGACATGGTCTGGAAACGCCGCGTCGACGATCATCCGCTTCTCCTGCGCGTAGGACGTTGCAATCTGGAGCACCTTCGCCGCCGTCGCGCCCGGAAGCAGGAACTGGGCAACACTGCGCCCCATGCCCGGCGGGAATGCCCCTGGGCAGATGAAACCTATCCTCGAGGTGATACGTCAGACGGCTGCCCTGACAGGCTCAGCCCGCCTTCTTGAACTCGGTGTAGCCGCAGTGCCCGCAGCTGGTGCGGTCCTTGTGCAGCGCGAGGAACGTGCCGGCGCCGCACTTCGGGCAGCTCGGGCGGGTACGCGTGATGTTGCCGCCCTCGATCTTGTAGAACTTGGGCTTGAGGGCCTCCAGCGTCTGCAGGGTCTTCGCCGCCTTCGGCTTCTTCTCGCCCTTCTCCGCCATTACTTCTTCGCCTCCCGTTTCTTCGGCGCGGCGGGGGCCTCCTTGACCTTCTCCACCTTCGCGACCTTCTCCGCGAGCCCGTTCCGCACGAGGATGTGGTGACGCTCGAGGCGGAGGGCGGCCTCCTTGGTCTTGTAGACCTTCGCATAGCCGCGCGTCTCGGGCATGCCGAACTGGGACCGCGCCCAGTCCACGACCGTGGTGTCCTTGTTGCCCGACACCGCCTTGGCGACCTCGTGGCGCACCGCCTCGCGCGAGGGGGACTTCTCCCCGGGATGCTTGACCGTGAACCGCACCTCCGTCCGCTCGAGGAGCGTGTTGTCGCGCTTCGAGGTCACCTCGATCTCCATGATCACACCATCCGGCCGAGGAAATCCCGGACCCGGCGCTTCACGGCGGCGTCCACCGCCACCACCACCGCGCCCTCGCCCGGCTGCCCGTAGACGACGCCGGCGCCGTCCGGGGCGAGCGCGATGGCGGGGAGCGTCAGGAGGTCCTCCTCGCCGATGACTTCCACACGCACGGAGTGCCCCGATTTAAAGGCTTGGTCGAGGACGGCCCACGCCTCCTTGGCGATCGTGCCCGGCGGGTTCGTCACCGCCACGGGGCGCATGCGGGCGAACTCCGGGGTCGCGTCGATGACGGCGGTCGCGCGCCGCTGCGTCTTGCGGTCGATCACCGCCACGTCGAGGCGGACGCCCCGGGCGAGCAGATCGGCGGCGCAGTAGTCCCCCACCGCCACGCGGAACGGGTGTGCGGCGACGGCGGTGATCAGCGTCTTCCCCTTGAGGACGGGCCCGAGCGGCTTCTGGAGTTCCGCCCGGAGGGACTCGGGGAGGACGAGGTCGCGCTTAGCGTACGCGGAGCGCGAACTTCCCATTGACGTTGATCCCCATCTTCTTCGCGATCTCGGACTTCGTGTGGTCGAGGATGATCACGTAGCCCTGCCAGTCCTTCGAGGTGTCATGGCCGCAGCGCGGGCACTTCGTCGTGTTCGAGATTAACGTGCAGTGCGTGCAGGCCATCGGGTCCTTCGTCTCCTTCCCCGCGCCCTTCGCCATCCTCACCGCCTCCGCCGCGGGCCGCCGCGGTCACGGCGCTCCTCGCCGCCACCTCGCTCGCCCCGGCCCCGCCGCCGGTCCTCCTCGAGCCACTCGTGCTTCCCGAGCGCGGGCTGGCGCATGGTGAGCCCGATCTTGCTCTCGCGCGGGGAGCGCTCGTTCAGGGACACCGCCACGACGCGGGTGCGGATGCGGTCCCCGACGCGGACGTCGCGCTTCGAGTCCTTGCCGATGAGCCGCTGGCCCTCCTCGTCGACGTCGACGCGGTCGTCCATGACCTGGGAGATGTGGAGCAGCCCGTCGAGGGGGCCGAAGCGCACGAAGGCGCCGAACTTCAGGATCTCGACGACGTGGCCGTCGACGACCTCCTGGAGCAGCGGGGAGAAGACGACGGCGTCGTACCGGACGCGCTGGTAGACCGCGCCGTCGCCGTGGACGATGCGGCCGTCGCCGACGCGCTCGACCTTCGAGGTCACGAGGGTGAACATGCGGTCCGCGCCGATGCGGCCCTCGAGCGTGGTCCGGGTGAGCTCTCTTGCGAGATCGTCGAGGTCCTCGCCGAGGCGGTTCGGCGGGATGCGGACGACGTCTTCACGCTGGACACGCTGGTACATGGACAAGCCTCGGGCGGGGTGGGCCGTGCGAAGTGCCTACCCTTTATAAGCGTTTCGCGGGAGGGCCGGCCACTCGCACGCGAATGGAGCCCCGCGACGCGGAGGGACGAGGTCCCGAAGCGAACGGAGTCCGTTCGGGGTCGAATGGGTGACGTTCCCTCGCCAAGGCGCTCCGTTCACCCGCGAAGGGCTCCCCGCCGAGCCGGAACGGACGCCCTCCGTGCGGAGGACGTCGGTCCCGATGTGAATCCCCTCCGTTCTCGCGTGAACGGACGGCATTCGCATCAGGAGGGCATCCATTCCAGTCCACGCTGGAGTGCCCCGGGGAGGGGCGCCACCCGCGGCCATGCAGGCGGGAGGAGTTCGACCGTGAAGACTTGCCCGGCGGGCCATGAATACGCCGGCGGCACTGAGGGAAACCCGGTCCGCATCGGGAGGGAGGGCGGAATCTGGCGGTGATCTTGGAGGCTTCCGCCCTTGCGGCGTGGGTGGCGCGTTCCCCCAGCGATGTCCCCGGGTCAGTTCCCTTTGGACTTTCGGCGCGCTCGGAAGGGTTCGAGGTGCGCGTACAAGTAGAACAGCTCGCCGTGCTTGGCTGGTGTCTCCTAAGCGCGGCTGGGCCGATACCGCTCCTCGAACACGCGCACGAGGTCCTGCAGGGTGAGCAACAGTCCTCCTCGGCGGTCCGCCTCGGCCTCGACGCCGTCGGTGAAGCCCGACCGGGAAACGAGGAGGAGGCGAACGGGACGGTTCCCGAGACGCTCGATCTGTGCGACCTTCCCCTCCAGCTTCCCCAGCTCCCCCGGACCCATCGGGTGCCTCGACCAGCTGACCTCCCCGGCGAGGACCTCGTCCTCCCCCGCCGCCACGATGTCGATCTCCTCGCCCTGGCGGCTCCACCAACGCCCGATCTGGTCGAAGTCGATCGCCACGTCCCCCCGGGACGTGCCGTTGAGGAGGGTCAACGCCTCGCGTGCGACCCGCTCGAAGGCGAACCCGACGAAGCTGTCGAGCTGCCGTTCGATCTCCGACCAGACCGCGCGGCCCCGGCCGAGCTCCAGCTTCGGCCGGTTCTCGAAGATGAAGCGGTAGTAGAACTGGAAGAACGGGTCCGCGAGGACGTATCGCGCGTGCTTCTGGATGCCGCACACCGGGTCCTCCATCCCCACGAGGTCCATGTCGGAGCGTAGCGTATGGAGGTAGGGGCCCAGCCCGCCTTTCTGAACGCCCACCTTGGTCTCCAGCTCGGGCAGGCTGTGCGTCCCCTGACCGATCTCGTAGAGGATGGAGTTGTGGCGCAGGGGCGATTGGAGTTCCAGCCGCAGCAGGTTCTGAGGCTCCTCGACGAGAGGAGAGGTCGGCCGCAGGAACGCCTCCTGCACCGCGTCCTCCAGGCTCCGTCCAAGGGAGAACTCGTGGTAGAACGGCGTCCCGCCGAACACGGCGTAGCGTCGGATGCGCTCCTCCTCCGCCTCCTCCGGGTAGAGGAGACGGGTCGCGGCATAGCCGAACGGGCGGATGCGGAGGTCTGCGGTGAGCCGGCCGAACAGGGGCGCGGCGCGTTGCTGGGTGAGGCGCTGCATCATGCCGATGCTGCTGCCGCAGAGGATCAGGGACGGGCCTGACTCCTTGAACCGGGTGTCCCAGTACTGCTGAAGCCGGCTGATGGCCACGGGGTCCGACGTGAGGAGCCTCTGGAACTCGTCCAGCACCACGAACTTCCGGCGCACCACGAGAAGATGGTCGTAGAAGGCGTCCCACGAAGGATAGGGGATTGAGGGGGACCGGCTCTGCTGCGCAAGCTGTGCGGATAGGGAGGCGCGCTGCTGGAGGGCGTCCGCCTCGTCTACGAGGAGATAGACGCCATCCGCCTCGCGGCAGAGCTTGCGGAGGAGCTCCGTCTTCCCCGAGCGCCTCCGACCATAGACCCGAATGAGCGAAGGCCTCGGGTTACCGAGCACGCGGCGCAGGTCGGTGAGTTCCACGTAGCGATTGACGAAGTCCATATGGATAGGGATGGCTATCTATGTAGATAGAGTTTTCTATCTTGTTGGAGACCTGCCCCGCAGCCACGCCTTCCGCTCTCGAAGGACCGGTCCGTCAGGGGTGTCCTGGACCCCCCGGGCGAACTCGGCGGCTCCGAGGGCGGCCGATACTTCCGCCGCCGCGTGCAGGAGCCAGGGCTCGTGCCACGTCCTGGTCTTGTTCGACGAAACCTGGTGAATCGTCCTAACCGGCAGGGAGCCTCGCTCCAGATCCTAACCGTGGCGGTCGCTCGCCGCAGGCGGCTTCGGAGGAGGCTTAGTCGCTTTCGGATCTACCGGCGGCGGGGGAGCTGGCCCCGGCCTCGCCCCCTCCACTTTCGGAGGCGGGGCCTTCTTGGCCCGGCGACGGAGGTAGAGGACGGCCGCCACCGCTACGACGGCCGCCAGGAAGAGCACGGCCCAGATCCACCAGTCCGAGGGGAGCGCGGACGGGGTGGCGGTCACCTCGTTCGAGCGCACCCCCTCTCCCACGACACTGGACGCGGTCACGTAGTAGTGGTAGCTCACGCCGTTCGTCGCCTCCGTGTCCGTGAAGGCCAGGATGTCGCCGGACGTGGCGGCTAGGTAGTCCCCCGTCCCGGCCGCGGTCCCACGATACAGGGTGTAGTGTGTCACCGCGCTCCCCCCGTTGTCCACCGGGGCGATCCAAGTGAGCCGCACCGCGCCGTCCTCCGCGACGGCGGTGAGGCCGAGGGGGGCGCCCGGGGCCGCCAGGGGCATCGCGCCGATGGAATCCGACCTCTCGCCCTCCCCGAAGGCGGTGCGCGCCGCGACGCGGTAGAAGTAGAGTTGCCCGTTGCGCAGGCCGGTGTCGTTGTACTCCCGGACGTCCCCGAGCTCCGCGAGGAATGCCTCTCCGCCCGCGAACGCGCCGCGGTAGACGGAGTAGTTCAGCACCTGCGAGCCGCCGTTGTCGGCCGGGGCCGCCCACGAGAGGGTGACGCGCCGGTCGGAGGGGGAGGCGGAGACGCGATCGGGGGCCTGCGAGAAGGTGATCACCGCCGCCGGTGTGACGGCGACGGTGGCCGACGCAGGGCCCTCCCCGACCGCGTTCTTCGACGCGACCGCGTAATGGTACGTCTGCCCGTTCGACAGGCCGATGTCGGCGTACTGCCGCACATCGCCCACCTCTGCGAGGAGGCTGAGGCTCGAGGGCGCGGTGCCGCGGTAGACGAGGTAGTTCGTGACCCGCGAGCCCCCGTCGTCCGAGGTCGGCTGCCACGTCAGGGTCACGAGGCGGCTCTCGGGCGTCGCCGCCAGGCCGGCCGGGGGCTGGGGAACCGTCGCGGGCGTCACACGGACGTCCCCGGCAGAGATCCCACCGCCGACCGTGTTCCGGGCCGCCACCCAGTACGAGTACATCTGCCCGTTGGTGAGGCCGCTGTCGGTGAAGGTCAGGACGGTGCCCACCTGGGCAAGGAACTGCGAGGAGTACGGCATGCCCCGGTAGATCCAGTAGTTGATGAGGGGCGATCCGCCGTCGAACACGGGGGCTTCCCAGGTCAGGACGACCTGCGCATCCCCAGGTGTTGCAGTGAGGTTGAGCGGGGACGACGGCGGGGAGAGCGGGTTCGACGACCTCGCCGCCATCAACGGATATCGGTCGACGCTCGCGCCCACATAATACAAGGTGTCGCCGATGCCGTCGCTCCCGGACACGCTCTGGGCCGGGCCGGACATCGCGTCCACGCCATCGTAGTCGCTCCAGTAGTTCCCCCCCGCCGGATACCCTTCGTCCCAGGCGTTCTGACTGGAGTCGGACGCCTGCCTCGCGTTCCCTCCGATCGTGTTGTGGAAGATCTGGTTCTCGCTGGAGAAGTAGAGCCGGAGGCCCTCATACCGGTTGGACGCGATCGTGTTCGCCTCGATGGTGTTGTTGCTGGAGGCGCTCAGGTCGAGGCCCGAGTCGGAGTTCGACGTGACGCGGTTCCCGCGGAGCGTGTTCGAGCTCGAGGAGTCGAGGACGATGCCATCGGAGTTCCACGAGACCTCGTTCTGCTCGAGGAGGTTGGCGCTGGAGGAGAGGAGGTAGACCCCGTAGTAGTTCCCCGACGCGCTGTTCCCGCGCAGGACATTCCTCGCGGAGTACTCCAGGCGGATCCCGTTGTACGAGTTCGAGGAGAGGTTGTTCTCCTCGATCGTGTTGCCCGTCGAGGACCGCAGGAAGATCCCCGCCCCATAATTGTAGCTGCTCGTTTCCTCGTTGCTCCACGCCGTGTTGCGCGCGAGGGTGTTGCTCGACGACTGCTCGAGGAAGATCCCGCGCCGGTTGCTCGAGACGTCGTTCTCCTCGATCCGGTTCCCCACCGACCCGCTCAGGTAGATCCCCCAGGCGCCGTTCGAGCTCACGAGGTTGCCTATCACTTCGCTGTCCGCGGACGTGGAGAGGTCGATCCCGTTCCCGGTGTTCGAAGAGACGATGTTGGAGAGGAGCCGGGCGCGGGACATCCCCGCCACGTAGATGCCGGAGTAGCTCTCGGACACTCGGTTGTCCTCCACGAGGCTGTCCGGCGCCGAGACGCTGACGCCGCGCGAAGCGCCGTTCGTGATCGTGAACCCGCGCAGCACGGTCGGGCCCGTGTTGATCTGGACCGTGGTGGAGGTCCGCATCCCGTCGATGATCGTCGTGTCGCGACCCTGTCCCTGCAGCGTGAGGGCCTTCGGGATAGTGACCGCCTCGCGGTAGGTCCCGGAATAGACGAAGACGGTGTCGCCGGGGGACGCGGCGTTCACCGCCGCCTGGATGGAGGTGTAGTTACCGGCGCCAACGCCCCCGACGTACAGGGTGGCGGCCCGCACGGTTCCGGGGACCGCCACGAGGACGGCGGCCAGGCTCGCAGCCAGCAGAAGGGAGGTCAGGCCCGCCGCGTGCCGTCGCGCTCTCCCACTTTCCGCAACCCTCGTGGCTCCCGACCGCTCTGACCCCATGACTCTTCCCCGGAGGCGGAGCGGGGCTCGGCCCTATAGCAGTTTCGCCGGTTCTGGGACTTCTGAAAGGGTGCCTCCGTGCGGGCGAGGGCCACTCTGTGGGTCCAGAATCTTGATTATGGGGGTCGGACATCTTGGCCCGTGGACCGGGACAAGACGCGTCGCCTCGCCCGGGCGCTTGTCATCTGGGGGATCGTGGTCGTGCCGATGGCGGTGTCGATGGCGATCGGACCCCCGCCGCCGCCCGGATTACTCCCCTGGTGGATCGCGCTGATGGGCCTCGTCGCAGGCGTCGGATTCCCCCTCGTCTATGCGATGGACTCCCTCGCGAGTCGCATGAGGGGTCGCGTGGAGCGGTGGTGGGACTCGCGCCGGCCTGCCCCGGTCCCGACCGGGCGGTTCGCGTGGACGGGTCGGCCCTGGCGCCGCCTCGTCGCGGCCCTCGGGATGGGCATTGTGATGCTCGTCTTCCTTTTGCTCCCGCTTTCGGACCCGCACCCGTTCTCCCGCCTGCTCCGGGACCTGCTGACATGGCTGTCCCTCGCCTTCTTCCCCTTCCTCGTCGTCGCTGCGGTCACCGGCTACCGACCCCTCTCGTTCGAGGTGGATGAGGAAGGCGTTCGGGTGACGGGGCGGTTCCGGTACAACGTGCGCGCGCGGTGGGAGGACCTGGCCCAGGTGGAGGTCGGCGAGCCCCCGGGGATGCAGACGATGGCTTGGCTGGGAGACGTGCGGGACCTTCCCCGGAGCTATGCCTTGCGCTCGAAGGAGGGCGCGATCGTCGGGATCCTGAACCCTGCGGGCGAGCTCGGGGGCCCCGAGGGGCGGGCCCTGGAGGCCGCGCTCCAGTTTCAGGCGGTCCGCCGGGGGATCCCGATGGTGGTGGTGGGCTGGAACATCATGGCGCGCTGGAAGCCGAGGAAGACGGCGGCCTAATCAAGTAGAGGGGCGCCTATGCTTCCGGAACTTGTCGGGGTGCCCGTCCCACCGGGTCGAGTGCGATGAGGTCATGGGCCTCATCTAAGACAATCCGGAAACGGGCGAAGACCCCGGCGCGGCCAAGGAGGAGTGACTCGAACCGCTCCCCCTTGGCGGGCACGTACACCGGGACCCGCTCTAGGCTCACCTCCTCGAAGCCGTCGCGGAGGGTGACGTGGGCCACCGACTTGTGAGCTCGGAGGGTCCCGCCGACGCCTCCCAGCGCGTACGTCCGCCGCGACAAGGGCAGATGGATGTCAGCGGCGATCTTCCGAGGCACGACGGAGTAGTCCGCCCCTGAATCGAGCAGCGCGGCCAAGGGGGGCGTTCTCCCGCGCGGCCCGCGCAGAACGACCTGCACCCAGGGGCCGTCTTCGAAACGGAACCAGAGCGTCACGATTCCTTCCCACCGCCTCTCAGACGATCAGGACCTTCTCTTTGGGCACAGCAACCAGCACGACGTCTTGGGACCGACGGCGGACGCGAGCGAGCAGCTGGGTCACGTCACGGTCGTGGTCCACGACCCGATTCCCAGCTAGGGCCACCCACGTACCCTTGTAACGACGCAGGTCCGCCGTCACCCCCCACGCTGTCCGCCGCTGGGCCGTGGGCTTGCTCCGCGAGGAGAGGAGCGACACCGCTCTTTTGCGGGCTTTTCGGGCCCGAGCGTGCGAGAGGGCCATCGTCTCCACCACGCGGCCCTTCAGGCATAAACTTTCCTTCCCCCGGATGTGGAGGGGAGAAGCGGATGCGGCACGGCCGCCACACGGCGAGCGGACATCCGGCTCGAGATCCCCGCCGCGCAGGACTTCACCGCCAAGCGAACGTGCCGGCTACTTCCCGGCCAAGCGTTTCAGCGCGGGGTCGTATTGCTTCATGGCGAGGCGGAATCCTCTCACTACCTCGAACTTCGGGCCTGGCCTGACCTTGCGGCGCGGCACATTGATGCAGGGCATCCTCGTCACTCAATCGTTCGCGTCCCCATCGCAGCCCGCGTCACGGGTCACTTGGGAACATGGTTGACCTGAAGACCCGAAATCCGGGAATAGTCCCGGTTCCGGGTCGCCAACGGGACGCCGAGGTGGAGGGCATGCGCGGCGATCAGCAGGTCGAAAGCCGGTGGCGTCCTCCCGCTCTCCGAGAGGAGCCGGTGGAGCTCCCCGGCCAGTTGCGCCATCGCCGGACCGAAGGGTTCCACCTCGAGCATGGTCAGGATCTCGGAGACGCCGGTTCTCCTCCGGGGCGTATTGGCCCCCTTCCACAGCTCCCAGGCCGCCAGGGCGGGGACCAGGACCCGACCGGTTCGCACTTCCCGCTCCAGGAACTGAGTGGCTTTCGGTGATCCTCGGAGATGGTCGATGAGGACGCTCGAGTCGACCACGACATCGGACACGGCCGCGCTCCTATCTCCGGCGACGCGGCTCGAATGCCTGAACGGTCTCCCGCCGCAACCGCTCCTCCTCCGCCTTCGTGAGGTCCGACCAGGCCCCCGCGCTGGAACGTAGGCGCCCCGACCGTCGGAAGTGGCGTTTGACCACCTTGCTGAAGGAGTCCTTCCCGTCCACCTTGAGGCCGTTCAGCACGGCGTAGGCCTCCTCGTCGAGGGTGACCGTTTTCATGCGTTCGTGCTATTGACACACGGATACTTGACCGCTCGTATCCTCAACAGCACGAGGAAACGATGGCCCGGGAGAGAGGGCGAAGCTCCTCGAGACCGCATCTGGCGGGGGCGGTTCAGGCGCACTCTGGGGCCCCGTCGGCCGACCCGATCGACTTGAGGAGGTACTCGGTGGGGACAAGCCGGTTCCGGACCGGGTCGACCGCTAGACCGAGCATCCCAAGCACGGTGACCCCCAGAACGGGCGCGCGCACGGCGGGGCTGATTCCGATCCGGATCGCGGTGGTATGCCCGCCGACCTCGACCAAGGCATCGGCGACCTGAAGGCGGACAAGCTTCTTGCCCCCGAGGCGGTAATGACCTTCCTCCGCTGGAGTCAATCCCAGCTGACGGGCCATGGAGGGCGGAATCACCAACAGGGTCGAGGCGGTGTCAACGATGGCCCGCGATTCCACCCGTCGTCGCCCGTTCAATGTCGTGATCGAGATGCGCACCGTGAAGCGGCTCCTCATCAGGGTCAGCCAGGTCGCTCCCGTATATCATCATACCCACAGGCAAAACTCCAGATGAATACAGGGCAGATGCTCTGGGTGATGCGGACGGACTCTCGGAGGTCACCGAGACATCCGCGTGGCCCACCACCCGTTCAGCAAAGCCAGAATCCCGGCAACCATGAACCCAGTTGGAACGAGGTAAAGCCCAGTGGTTCTCGCGAGGGAGAATGTGATTGCCATGATGATGAAGCCTATGACCAGGAGAACCGCGCCCGCGCCCATCATTGACCTGCCCCGAACGGCAGCGCGCTTCCCCAGGTCCCGCCGCTCCCAGGCCGCGTCCGCAATCGCCCCGGTCTCTCCCAGCGAGGCCCACAGCTCAGCGAGGAGGCCCTGCCAGTTCGCGCGTGCCTGTTCGGCTTGCATCGAGACATCTCCGGCGTTCAGCGCTGGAGGGGTGATGGTCACGGACACCCGGACGCCACTCCCCGAAGGTTGGAGGTCGAAACGCATCGTCTTCTTGGCATCTTTCTTCCAGCCCATGACTTGCAACGCGCGACCATGTACCGCGGTGACCGATGCGGGGGGCCGGCGGTCCTTGATTTTCGTCCCCTCCCTCCCCAACCAGGCCTCGATTCCCGCGTAGGCGCGTTGCGCATCCTGCGAATCGAGCACACGTTCGAACTTGAACTCGATGGCCATCGTTCTTCGGGCCCCATCATCAATCGACTCCCTAAATAGGCGCCGGTTACGGTCTCGATAGGGCGCCCTTGATCAGCAAACCGCCGCAGGCACGGACGTTACTAGATGAACAGGGGCGCCAGCACGAGCGTGATCGTGCTCAGCAACTTCACGAGGATGTGCAGCGACGGCCCCGCGGTGTCCTTGAACGGGTCGCCGACGGTGTCCCCGACGACCGCGGCCTTGTGCAGCGCCGTCCCCTTCTTCCCGCTCGCCTCGATGTGCTTCTTCGCGTTGTCCCAGGCCCCGCCGCCCGTGTTCAGGACGAGGGCCAGGAGCACCCCGCCGATCGTCCCGACCATCAGGAAGCCCGCGAGGGACTCCGCCCGGAGCAAAAGGCCCACTGCCACCGGGCTGAGCACCGCGAGGAGCCCGGGGGCCACCATCTCGCGCAGCGCCCCGCGCGTCGCGAGGTCCACGGTGCGGCCGTAGTCCGGCTTCTCCGTCCCCGCCATGATCCCGGGCTTCTCCTTGAACTGGTCGCGGACGTCCTTGATGATCGACCACGCCGCGCGGCCGACCGCGCGGATGGCGAGGGAGCTGAAGAGGAAGACGAGGGTCACGCCGAGGAAGGCGCCGACGAAGACGGCGGGCTTGGCGAGGTCCACGGCGACGAGGCCCGTGGCCTCCAGGTACGCGGAGAAGAGGAGGAACGCCGCCAGCGCCGCACTCCCGACCGCATAGCCCTTCGTGAGGGCCTTCGTCGTGTTGCCCGCGGCGTCGAGCTTGTCCATCTTGTCGCGGACCTCCTTCGACTGGCCGGACATCTCCGCGATCCCCGCCGCGTTGTCCACGATCGGCCCGAAGGTGTCCATGGCGAGGATGTACGCCGCCGTGGCGAGCATCCCCATCGTGGCAATCGCCGTCCCGTACAGCCCGCCGCCGAGGGCGATGTGTTGGGTCGTCCCCGGGATCGGCAGGAACACCTTGAGGTTGCTCAGCTCGCCGAGGTAGAACGAGACGAGGAGCGCCGCGGAGATCACGATGCCGGGGAGCGCCACGGACTCCAGGCCGACCGCGAAGCCGCTGATGATGTTCGTCGCCGGGCCGGTCTCCGAGGCCGTCGCGATCTCCCGGACCGGGCGGTGCTTCGCCTCCGTGTAGTACTGGGTGATCCAGACGAAGAGGAACGAGGTGACCATGCCTACGACACCGCACAGGAGGAAGTAGAGCCAGGTGAGTTCGGAGGGCGTGTAGGTCTGGAGGGGGTTGTCCGGGTTCACCGACGTCACCGCGGCCGGCTGCAGCATCAGGTAGGCCGCGACCGCGAAGAGCACCATCGCGATCCCCGTCGTCACCGCATACCCGCGGTTGAGCGCGCTCATCGGGGCCTCGTCCTCCTTGGCCCGGACCGCCATGACGCCGACGATGCTCGCCAGGATCCCGAAGCCGCGCGCGACGAGGGGGAACAGGACGCCGTTCAGGCCGAAGAAGGGGAACAGGGCGACACCGAGGATCATGGCCCCGATGTTCTCCGCGGCGGTGGACTCGAAGAGGTCGGCGCCGCGGCCAGCGCAGTCGCCGACGTTGTCTCCGACGAGGTCCGCGACGACGGCGGGGTTGCGCGGGTCGTCCTCGGGGATGCCCGCCTCGACCTTGCCGACGAGGTCCGCGCCGACGTCGGCGGCCTTCGTGTAGATCCCGCCGCCGAGCTGCGCGAACAGCGCGACCAGGGAGGCCCCGAAGCCGAAGCCGACGATGCTCAGGACGATCTCGTCCTGGAACATCCGGTCGTTGCAGGTGGCGGTGTCGTTGCTGAAGGTGGCCATGCAGGCGTCCCACTTGGTCAGAAGATGGGGCGAGGTGTTGGCGGGGTCGAAGGCGGGCGTCACCGCGGCATACCCATAGTAGAGCACGGCGACGCCGAGGAGGGAGAACGCGACGATGGCGAACCCGGAGACAGCACCGCCACGGAACGCCGCGGAGAGCGCCTCCCGGAAGCTCGTCAGGCTCCCCGCCGCCGACCGCAGGTTCGCGCGGATGGAGATCTGCATCCCGACGTACCCGGATAGCGCGCTCAGCGTGGCGCCGAGGGCGAAGGCCCCGGCGGTCTTCAGCCCGAGGACCGGGCTCTGTGTCACGCCGAGGGCGACGGCGAAGACGACCGCGACGATGGCGGCGATGAGGGCGATCGTGACGTACTGCCGCCGGAGGAAGGCCCGCGCGCCGTCCTGGATCGCCTGCGCAATCTCCTGCATCTTCGGGGTGCCGGTGGGCCGGCGCAGCACATCACGGGCTAGGAAGGCGGCGAAGCCGAGGGCGGCGGCGCCCGAGAGAGGGATCACGAGGGTCAGGTCGACGGCCATAGTGGCAGGTTCCGGGCGGCCGAACCGTGGACCCCTCTTGAACCTAACGAATCAGTCCGGCGGGGGCGGGGGGATATCGTCGTATATCGAGGGGGGCGGGGCCGGCGGCTCGGCCTGCGCCTGTTGGGCCTGGGCCTGACGGGCCTCCTCCTGCGCCGCCTTCTCTCTCCTCCGCTTCCAGACGACATACACGATGATCAGGACCACCACGAGGACCAGGATGAGGAGGAGGATGATCCACCACCAGTCCACCCCCGGGCCTCCCCCTGTGGTCGGGTCGACGACCGTGAGCGTCGCGCTGTCCGTGCTGGAGCGCCCGGCGGCGTCCCAGACGCGCAGCGTGGCGGTGTACGTCCCGGCGCGCGTCGGCACGATTGTAAAGTCCTCTGTGTCCGCAGTGAACGGCTGCGGCCCGGTGATCGACCACTCCCAGCGGGCGATTCCGACATCGTCCGTCGAGCCGGACCCGCTGAGGAGGATGGCCGCCCCCACCTCGGAGTCCTGGTCTGCACCCGCATCGGCGACGGGCGGGGCCCCGCTCCCCACGCGGAAGGACGAGGGGGCATAGACGAGGTTCCCCGCCGCGTCGGACGCGTAGATCGTGAACGTGTAGTCCCCCGTCGCGAACGCCTGGGTGTACTCCCAGCGTCCGCTCGCGGGATTGTAGGTGGCGGTGAAGTTCCCCACGGGAGCGCCCCCGCCGTCCACCACATCGAAGGTCACGAGGACTACGCCGACGTCGTCGCTGGCGGTCACGCCGATGTAGGTGTCGAGGCCCAGCTCCGCCAGCGGCGGCTCGAGGAACAGCTCGCCCAGGTCCGGGAACACGCGGTCGACGGAGGCGAAGGTGCCGGTCGCGTTGGCAACGCGACCCGCCAGGTCGAGGACGTCGATCCGGTACGTGAATGTGCCGAGCGTGTAGGCGGTGGTGTCGACTTCCCACAGCCCGCTCGTCGCGTTGTACGCCATCGGGCTCGTGGAGCTCCCGCCGAGGGGATCCATCACGAAGGCGGTCACGGTGGCGATCCCGAGGTTGTCCCGTGCGTCCGCGAGGATCGTGATGATGCCACCGTTCGCCTGCTCGGGGGGGTCCGCCGCCGCGAGGACGGTCGGCGGCGTGGTGTCCCGGACCAGGAAGCTGCCGCCGGAAGTGGCGTTGTTCCCGCTCGAGTCCGTGGCGGTGATGAGGAAGGAATGCGTCCCCAGCACATCGTACCAGGCGGGGAAGTAATACTGGCCGCTCCCGGCGTCCCAGCCCATGCCCGTGTCGAAGAAGGCCCCACCCGGAGCGGTGAGGCGCAGGCTGAGGTTGGAGAGGAACGGGTCGCCCACCTCGGCGGTGATGTTGACGACCTCGTAGACCTCGGCGGGGTCCGGCGCCGCGGCCGCGTTCAGGATGCTCGGCGCCGTGGTGTCCGCCACGGTGAAGCTCCCGGAGGCGGTCGCCCAGTTCCCGTAAATGTCCATTGCCGCGATCACGAAGGTGTACGTGCCCAGCGTGGTGTAGGTCCGCTCGTACGAGAAGCCGTCCCCGTTGCGGAGCATCGTGAAGTTGAGGAGGAACTGCCCATCGGGGCGCGTGACGTTCACCCTCGCCCCCGCCACGCCGCTGAGGTCCGTGATCGTGGCGGTGAGGTTCACGGAGGCCGGGTGCTCTCCGGGATCGGGCGCCGCGAGGACGTTCGTGATCGCGGGCGGCACGAGGTCCGTGACGAGGAAGGTGCCCTGGCTCCAGTTCCACTTCGCGCTGGAGTCCCGCGCCCACACGATGTAGTTCCACAGGCCCGCGCCGATGTAGGGCGTTGCGTGGACGTAGTCTGCCCCGACCTTCGGCATCGTGACGTTGAAGGCCGTCGCCCCGAAGGGGTCCGTGACATTGAGCCACACCTCGGCGACGAGGACATCGTCGGTCACGTTGGCGGTGATCGTGACGGTCGCCCCCTGAGGCGCCGGGTCCGGGGAGTCCGACACGAGCAGACGGGGGTACGCGAGGTCGAACGGCCCGACGTACACGAGGAAGGACGAGACCGGACCCCAGTTCCCGGCGCGGTCGCGGCCGCGCACGTTGCCCTGGTAGACGCCGTTCGGGAGGCCGGCGACATCGAGGGAGAGGCGCGCCTCCTCCGTGGCGGTGTCGAAGCCGCCGTCGAGGGCCCACATCGGCGAGGCGAGCCCGATGCCCGGGTCCGGGCTGAGGAAGAACTCCGCGTTCGCGATCTCGGAGCCCCCGGTGGCGGCGTCGCTGAGCGTGGCGGTGATCAGCGTTCTCGGGACGCCGAAGGTGGGGTTCGGGGCGGCCCCGACGAGGGTGGCCACCGGTCCCGTGGTGTCGCCCGTGGCGGAGTAGGTCACCTGCAGCCGTGGGTTCGACAGCGCCAGTTCCGGGCAGCCGAACGGGTACCCGGTGTGCCACTGGTAGATGCTGCCGACGGGGCCGGCGGGGCCGTCGATACGCAGCGAGAGGCTTCCTGTGTTCACGCGCGCCTTGACGTAGTCGAACCGCGCCGGGGGGAAGTCGAGCCTCCTCCATGCGCCCGGCCTCATGTCCGCGTTCGCGAGCGTCGGCGGGAGGCCGAAGTCGGACGCGGCGTTCGTGATCGTGGTGTAGTTGTGCCCCGTCCAGCCCGCGTCGATGGAGCCGTTCAGCACGCGGAAGTCCCAGAGGCCCGCGCCCGTGTAGACGAAGCCGTCCTCGAGGACGTCCACCCAGGCGTCCGTCACCGTCGCCCCCCCAGGGATCGCGGTGGGGACCGTGTCGAACTGCGCGGCACCGCGGTAGGTTCGGCCCGTGACCGAGCTGTACCCCACGACGAGCCGCGCGGCGCTGAGGAAGTTCGGGTTAGGGTCGATGCCAGAACGGACGTATCCCACTCGGCCGTACGGTGACGTGCCCGTGATCCCGGTGAGCGTGTGGAAGGTGAAGGGCGAGCCGCCGTTGTCGCCGGTGACCGCCTGCCCGGCGGTGTCGCGGGACGTCGCCGTGAAGTGGTACGTCGTGTCCGGCGCGAGGCCCGACAGTTCGATGCGGTGCCGCGTGAGGAACCGAGGGTCCTCGCGGAAGAGCCCCAGCCCCGGCGTGGTCCCGAAGGAGACGTTCGCGTCGGTCGGCTCGCTCGTCTCCCAGGTGACCAGGGCGCCGGTGATGCCCGGGACCACCGCGACGTTCCGGATCGTGGGGGCGAAGCCGTCGATCACCGCCACCGCCGTGCGCGGGCCGAGCGGGACCAGGTCGGCATAGGTGGCGGTGATGGTGGCCCCCGCCGCGACCTGGAGCTCCCCGGAGACGCCGGCGCCCGCCCCCAGGGGGAGGGACCCGGTGAACTGCCCCGTGTCCGGCCCGGTCTCCAGGAGGGACACGATCTCCCCGCCCGGCTCCTGGGGGCTCACGACGATGGCGGACGAGGACTCCACGAGACCTGGATTCGTGTTGAGGTCTGTGTCGTAGAGGGTGAGGCCCGCCACCCCGGTGACCCCGTACGCGCCGAGGTCGAAGAACAGGCTGGCCTGGCTGGTGTCGAGGATCCCCGCCGCCGCGGCGAGCGTGGCGACGGCGGTCTTCGTCGTGTTCGTGACGAGGTTGAAGTTCAGCCTGTCGATTGTGTCCGTGGGCTTGTGCCAGTTCGGGTTGAAGTCCGCCTCCGTGAGGAAGATCGCCGGGAAGCCCTGCGACCAGAAGGCGCCGTGGTCGCTGTTCGTCACGGCGGGGTCGACGACCTTCGTCGCCGCCAGCCCGATCCCGTAGTCCGCCACCTGCTGCAGCGCGAGGTCCGCCGCCCACTCGGACTGCACGTTCGTGATCACCTCGAGCCCGGAGGCGTTGGTCGGGTCGTGCCCGATCATGTCGAGGTTGATCATGAGGCGGACGTCCTGGGAGGTCCCGGCGAGGCAGGTGGCGCAGAAGTTGCTCCCGATCAGGCCCTGCTCCTCGCTCCCGAAGGCGGCGAAGAGGATCGTGGCGGAGAACCGGTGGCGGCTGAGGACGCGCGCGGCCTCGATCACCGCCGCCGTGCCGCTCCCGTCGTCGTCCGCGCCCGGGGCCCAGACCATCGGGTCGTTCGCCGGGGGCGGGTTCGTCGTGCTGTCCATGTGCCCGCCGATGACGTAGATCGACGTGTTCTTCGGGTCCGTCCCGGGGAGGACCGCCAGGATGTTCTTCATGGCGGTCCCCTGGTACGTGAAGTCCTGGAACGCCACCTGCAGCCCCGGGTTTGCCGCGAACTGGTCGAAGATGTACTGGTAGGCGAGCGTGATGTTCGTGCTGAAGGCGTAGCGCGTCGAGAAGTTCTGCAGGTTGTAGACCTCGGTGTACAGGCGCGCGGAGGAGACGTTGCCCACCGCCGAGGCGATGGCGGGGAGGTAGACGGAGGGTTGGGGCCCTGGGCCGGCGGGTTCGGAGGGCACCGCCACGGCGAAGGTCACGGCGAGAAGGAGAAGAGCGGTGGCCAGCGCGTCGCGGCGCACGGGAGGAGCCACATTCGCCAGGGTAGTTAACGTTGCGGGTTCGTCCCTCGAATCCCTCAGGCCCCGAACTTCTCCGCGCGGTTCGCGAGGCTGAAGAGCACGGGCAACAGGTCCATCCCCCGGAGCCGCCCGAGCGACCCCGAGGCCACGGCGACCTCGTCGTACGTCGTGACGGCGTCGACCCGCACGCCCTCGCCGAACACCGCCAACGGGACCGGGTCGCCGGAGTGCTCCTTCAGGGAAACGGGCGTGGAGTGGTCGGCGGTGAGGGCGACGATCGTGTCCGGGCCAAGGCTCGCCCGGAGGTGCCCCATCATCGCGTCAATCCGTTCGAGGACCTTCAGCTTCTCGAGCGCCAGCCCGTCGTGGCCGCAGATGTCCGGGGCCTTCACGTTCACCGCCACGAAGTCGTACTCGCGCAGGGCGTTCACCGCCGCGGCGGCCTTCGCGACCATGTCCGTGTCGAGACCGCCCGTCGCGCCGGGGACGTCGAGAACGTCCATCCCGAGGGAGCGGCAGATCCCGCGGACGATCGCGACCCCGGCGATCCCCGCGCACCGCATGCCCCACCTCTTCTCCATCGACGGGATGGCCGGGAAGACGCCGGCCCCGCGCGCAAGCACCATGTTGGCGGGGCGCAGTCCCGCCCTCCGCCGCCCCTCGTTCACGGGGTGGAGGTCCAACGCCTTGTGGGCGAACCGCGTGAACTCGTTGAGGACATGCGCCGTGTGCCGCGCCAGGGGCGACTTCCCCTGGCTCTCGAGGACCGGTGCCCCCTCCTCGTGGGGGTCCGTGTCCGTGACCTCGGGGCTGAGGTCCTTGCCGCGCAGCACGAGGGAGGCGCGGTGCTCCGTGCCCGCGCGGAAGAACACCTGGACGCGGTCGATCACCTGGCCGTCGAGGGCCTTCGCCAGCTCGGCGGTGCCCTCCTTGAGGCGGCCGGCGCGGCGGTCCCGGATCTTCCCGTCCTGGTCCACCGTCGCGAAGTTGATGCGGAACGCGACGTCTCCTGGCCGCACGTCGATCCCGACGCCGGCGGCCTCGAAGGGGCCGCGTCCGGAGTAGACCTTCTCCGGGTCGTAGCCGAAGAGGGCGAGGTGGGAGGTGTCCGATCCGGGGCGGATGCCGGGGCCGATGGGGTCCAGGAGCCCGCACGCCCCGTTGGCGGCGAACCAGTCGAGGTTCGGGGTGCTGGCGGTCTGCAGCGGGGTCTTGTTCCCGAGCTCCTTCACCGGACGGTCCCCGAGCCCGTCGAAGATGAGGAGGAGGATGCGCTTCTTCTCCAACGCCGGCGGTTAGAGGGGCGGGGTAGATATGGTTAGCGCCGTCGGTCTCCCGGTCATCGCTGGCGGAGAAGCAGGTCCGCGGGCTCCGTGATCTCCAGCGCCTCGGCCGCGCTCCCCTGGTTCACCGCCAATTCGAGATAGCCGCCACTCCCGATCACCGCCACGGGCTCCCTTTCCTTGCCGTCCGCGTACGTGGAGACGAAGCGCACGTCGCGGGCCCCTCCGGGCCCGGCGCAGGCGAACGTCTCCCCGACCTTCTGGCGCTTCGCCCAGTGCTCCGCACGGATGTTCGTGATCACGTTGCCGAAGCGGTCGATGCAGATCACCTCGGCCTGCCACCCGCGGGGCGTCTCCGCCCCGGCGCGGAAGTCGAGGTCTGCCCAGTCCGACACCTCGGGGCCGACCTCGCGCAACTTGATTCCCGAGGCGAGGTGCGCCGCCAGCGGGGCGAACACGTCGCGGCCGTGGAAGGTGCTGGACACCTCGGGCAGGAAGAGCGCCGTGTTCGTCGCGTGGTACACGGCCTTCATCCCGAGTCGTCGTGCCGCGGGGGTGAGGATGCCGTTGTCGGGTCCGACCAGGTACGCGCCCTCGCAGGCGATCACGATCGGTCTCCGCGCCGTCCCCACCCCCGGATCGACGACCGCCACGTGCACCGCGAAGGGATAGTGGGGCACGGCCGTCATGAGGGCGTAGGCCCCGTGGCGGATCGAATGCGCGCGGATGCCATGGGTGAGGTCGATCACCTCGGCCTCGGGGTCGAGGCGGGCGATCACTCCCTTCATCGCCCCGACGTACTCGCTGTCCCCGAAGTCGGTGGTCAGGGTGATGAGCACGGCGCCGCCATCCCGCCGGCGGTCAAAAGCGTTTACAGCTTCCGCAGCCCGAGGCGGATGCGCTCGAGGTCCTTGCGGTGGCGGTCCGCCGCCGACTCGCGCTCCTTGAGCTCCCGCTCGCGCGTCTCGAGCGAGGCCTCGCGCTCCTCCAGGTCACTGCGCCGGGTCCCGAGCTCCTCCTGGGCCGCCTGGAACGCCTGCTCCTTGCGGCGCAGGTCCCGCTGGTTGTCCTCCACGCGCGTCGCCAGCTCCTGGAGCTGCTTCTCCTTCGCCTGGACCTGCCGCTCCGCGTCCTTGGCCAGCGCGCGCCACTTCGCCTCGCGGGCGTCGAGCTCCTCGGTGCGGGCCCTCAGGCGGGCCTCGAGCTGCTCGAGGGCGGCCTCGTGCTTCTCCTGGGCGGCGGTGACATGCTTGAGCTCGGCGAGCTTCCCTTTGGTCTCGCGCTGGAACCCCTCCGCGGCGGCGTCGAGCTCCTCCTGCCGCGCCTTGAGGCTCTCCTCGGTTGCACGCAGACGTTCGCGCTCCGTGACGACCTCCTTCTGCCAGGCGGTGATCTGCTCGCGCTCCGTGAGGAGGGTCATCTCCTCCTCCTCGAGCTCCCGCTCGCGCGCGGCGAGCGACGACTCGTGGGCCTCGGCCTCATGGAGCGTCTCCTTGGCGGCCTTCTCGCGCGCCCCGGCCTTCTCCGCCGCGGCGCTGTGGCGGCCCTCCAGCATCTCGAACCTTGCGTGGGCCTCCTCGGTGAGCTTGGCGAGTCGGGCGCGCTCCTCTTCCAGGGCCGCCTCCTGCTGGGCGAACGCCCGGGCGCGGTTCGCCACCTCGCTCTCCTGCCGGGTGATCTTCTTCTCGGAACTGGCCAAGGCGCGTTCGTGCTCCCGGGCGCCGAGGATCGCGCGCTCGGCGTCCTTGCGGCGCTGCTCCAGGTGGGCGTGGGCCTCCTTGAACTCCTTCTGGCGGGCCTCGAGCGCCTTGGCCTCTCCCCGGAACGCCTTCAGCTTCGCCTCGAACTCTTCCCCGCGGATGGAGAGTGCCCGCTCCGACCGGCCCAGGGCCTCCTCGCGGGACTCCAGGTGCGCCTCGTGCTCGGCGACGCCCTTCTCGCGCTCGACGAGCTGTTCCAGCGAGGACTCCAGCTGGGCCTTGGAGCGCTTGAGCCGCTTCTCCATCGAGGCGAGCGTGCGTCGGTTGGCGGTGGACTCGTGGGCCTCGTCGGCCAGATGGGAGCGCAGCGTCTCCGCGGCCTGGAGCCGGGCCTCGTGCTTCGCCCGGGCGTTCTCCGTGGCCTTGATCGCCCTTCGGAGCTCGGCCTCCTTCTCCGCGAGTGCGGCCTCGCGGGCGTCCAGCTCGGCTCCGCGCTCATCCGCGTCCTTGTCCCGCCGGCGCGCCTCGGCATCGACGGTCTCGAGCTCGCGGATCTTCCCCTCGAGCTCGGCGCGGGAGGCCTCCACCCGCTTCGATTCCTCGGTGAGCGTCTTCCAGAGCCCGAGCACTTCCTTCCGCTCGCCCTCCAGGGTATGCATCGCCTGGGTCGTCTCCTCATCCCGCTTGCGGAGGATGCCCTCCGTGGCCACGACGGCCTTTTCGCGGGCGCGGAGCGTCTCCTCGAGGGTGATGAGCGTGTCGCGACGGCCGTCCAGCTCCTCCTTCACCGCGCGGAGCTCCGTCGCCGCCATCGTCTCCCGCGCGCGGAGGCGCGTGTCGTCCTCGTCCTGGGCGCCGCGGAGCTGACGCAGCAGCTCCTGGCTCCCTTCGCGGATCGTGGCGAGCTCCCGTTGGAGGTCGGCCAGGCTGGTCTCATGCCGTGCCGCCCGGTCGCGGTAGGCGTTGAGCTCGGAGTCGCGGGCCAGGAGCTCCATCTCCCGATCGGCCAGGACGGCCGCGAGCCGGTGCTCTTCGCCCTCGCGCGCGGCCCTCGCCGCGGCGTGCTCGCCGTCCTCCTTCTCGAGGCGGGACTCCACGTCCCGGACGTCCATGTCGCGGGGCAGGAGCTCCTCACGGCGGGCCTTCACGATCTGCGGGACCGGGATGTGCGAGCGCGGGTGGTCGTAGTTGTGGACCTCGATCTTGGAGTCGTTCCGGGAGGCATCGCGGAGGAGTGCTTCCATGGCGGCGGCGCCGCGGAGCCGCTCTTCGCCCGCGTAGCCCGCGAGGACGCCGTTGCCCTTCTTCAGGAGGACGTAGCCCTCGTTCCCGTGTCCGCTGTCGGCGCGCGTGCGGATGACGCCGTTGAAGTCCTGCGAGCGCAGCTCCTCCAGCAGCTCGCGGAAAACGCCCTTGCCTCCACGGGCCTTCCGTTCCACTCTGCCGGGCGGCAGCTCCATCGGAGTGGATTCCCCGTCGGAACGTTATATACGTTCTCGCGCCGTTCCGACGTTTGATACCAAACCGAGTCGGGCAGACCCCGTTGTTCTCCGGGTTGATATCAAGGCTTTTCCCCTGGCGTGGTTTCGTCTCGGCGCGTCTGTGATGAGAAGAGGGTCAGCTGATCCGCGTGATGACCCCTATGAGTGCTGAGGCGCCTACAGGATGGGGAGGAGCGTCTCCAGCTCGTAGTCCGTGACGCGGATGCGGTAGTCGTCCCACTCCTTCCGCTTCAGGTGGAGGTAGTGGTTGAAGACGTGGGACCCCAGGGTCTCCTTGAGGAGGGACGAGCCCTCGAGCTCGCCGATGGCCTCCTCGAGGTTGCCCGGGAGCGAGGCGATCCCGATCTTCCGCCGCTCCATGGGCGTCAGCGAGTAGATGTCCTGCTCCACCGGTTCCGGAGGATCGAGGCGGTGCTCGATCCCGTCGAGCCCGGCGGCGATCATGGAGGCGTACTGGAGGTAGGGGTTCCCCGCTGGGTCGGGGTTCCGGACCTCCATCCTCGTCGAGACGCCACGGCCGGCGGGGATGCGGACGAGGGCCGACCGGTTCTTGTTCGCCCAGCAGATGTAGACGGGGGCCTCGTACCCGGGGACGAGGCGCTTGTAGGAGTTCACCCAGGAGGCGAGGATCGCGCAGTTCTCGCGCGCGCGCTTCAGGATCCCGGCGAGGTAGTGGAGCATGGTCTCGGAGAGCTCGTCGCGCGCGGCGGGGTCGTGGAAGACGTTGTCGCCCTCCGGCGTGATCAGGCTCTGGTGGACGTGCATCCCGCTCCCGTTGACGCCGAAGATGGGCTTCGGCATGAAGGTGGCATGGAGGCCGTGCTCGAGCGCGACCGTCCGGATCGCGTGCTTGAGGCTGAGGACGCGGTCCGCCGACGTCACGGCGTCCGCGTAGCGCAGGTCGATCTCGTGCTGCCCGGGGGCGACCTCGTGGTGGCTCGCCTCCGCGTCGAACCCCATCTCGTTGGCGTAGAGGCACACGCGCTTCCGGACGGACTCCCCCGTGTCCATGGGGAGCAGCTCGAAGTACCGGCCGCGGTCGCCGGGGATGTTCGTCGGCCGCCCGTCGGCGTCGCGGCGGAACAGGAAGAACTCGTACTCCGGGCCGGTGTGGGGCACCCACCCGCGCTCCCGCGCCTTGGCCATGACGCGCTCGAGGACGTAGCGGGGGTCGCCGGCGAACCGCCCGCCGCGCGCGTCGTACACGTTGCAGACCATGCCCCCCGTGCGCAGGTCGTCGCGGGTCCAGGGGAGGACCCGGAAGGTCTCCGGGACCGGGCGGGCCCGCATGTCGCTCTCCTCGATCGTGGCGTAGCCGACCACGGAGGACCCGTCGAACACGACGCCCTCCTCGAGGGCGCGCTCCAGCTTCGAGGTCGGGATGGAGACCGTCTTCACGAACCCGAGGAGGTCCATGAACTGCAGCTGGACGAAATGGACCTTCTGTTCCTTCGCCGCCGTCAGGACGCGTCGCTCCGGGGTGTCTTCGGCCATGGCCTCTCGCCTCGCACCGCGAGCGGAGGGGACGGGATAAAGGTGAGCAAGTCCCGGGTGGCGAGGCGCCTCCGCGTCAGCCCTCGATGGCGGTGATCGTCACCGCCACGCCCGGCGGGCCATAGTCCCTCACCGGGGAGAGCTGGAGGCTAGGGGGCTTCCGAGTCGAGGGGCTCGGCCTCCGGTTCGCCGTCCGGGGCGATGTATTCCTCCACCTCGTCCTCGGTCCAGTAGTCGATGTCTATGCTCACGAAGGCGTTCTTCTTGCCGCGACGGGCGAGGGCCAACGCCACCAAGTCCGCTGCAATCCCGGTGTCCTCGATCCACGGGCGCGCCGCCAGGCGGGTGAGGACGTCATGGCAGCCGCGGCAGAGCGCGATCAGGAACTCGTTCTCAGGGTCGTTTTCCTTCCCGAGCACGTGGTGGGCGGAGAGCCACTTGTCCACGTGCTTGCGGCAGAGCTGGCAGACCCCCTCTCGGAGGCCCACCGTCTCGTGCCGCCGGCCCCCGAAGTAGTCCATGTTCCGGCGGTGACCTTCCCGGCAACGGACGGTGCAGAACTCCTGCTTCTTGGTTAGCGGGACGAACTCGCGCCCACAACCAGGGCAGGGCTTCATCCCGATGTCGGAATGGGCGCGCACGTACTTGTCCCAGATCTCGGGGACGTAGTACTGGAGGGCGTCGACGAGGGGGGTGATCCCCACGCCTTCCATCCGGGCCAGGCGGCGCACGGTGAGCTTGCCTTCGACGAGCTTCTTCGCGAACGCGGTCACCTTCTCCTTCGTCAAGCCAACCCCGCGCTTCGGTTTCTTCCTCCAGTTCGACCGTCTGGAGCGGACCGACAACCGGGAGAGCATGATGGCGACGGCCCAGTAGGTCCGGCCAAGCCGGGCGGCGATGTCCCCGAGCGGTGCCCCTTCCTCGGCGAGGCTACGGGCCTCTCTTTGCTCTTCGACGGTCCATTGGCGGTGGGCCATGGGATACCCCAGACGCTGGAGCCTTTCGTGGACGCTCTGTCCTACCACGCCCAGTCGCTTGGCGGCCTTCCAGATGGAGCCCGTCTCCTTGTAGGCGGCGACGACTTCTTCGTCGGTCACGCGCTGGTTCCACGCGGCCTTCCCCGTCCTTGCCGTTCCCCCGCTCTCCCGGGGCTTCCGATCCATGGGCGCCTCCGCGGACTCCGCCGCGGGCTGACCGTCGAGTGCCATGCCCATCCCAACCCCCCATGCACGTTTATGGCTTGAAGCCTACAGGTAGCGAACATAGAGGGGAGGAAAGTCAGGAAAGCGCTTCAGGGCCTCCGGCCTGGGCGGGTGGGGGCCCCCATCCGGGGGTGGCGCCGGGGATCACGGAACGCCGAGCCCCTTCAGCTGCTCGACGTACTGTTCCCGATCAAACCGCCACGTGAGCGTTTCCGGGTCGAAGAGCCGCCAGTCCAGGCGACAGAATGCCGGCTGGAACATGTCGAGCGTCGCCGCGCGGTCTTCGACCGCGACGTGCGGCGGCTCCGGGCCCCGGTGGGACTCCCGGACCACCTCAAGCAGGGCGGGGAACTGGTCGCTGGGCGCAAAGCAGGAGAGATGGCACTGGGCCTCGGGGCCCACGCCGGGCCGGACCGCGGTGTCGATTGACCGTTCCGAGCAACGCTGAACGGCCTCCACCATCCGGTCCGTGGACCCCGGTTCGAAGGCGAAGCTGACGAACATCGCGCTCCGAAGGGAGGTCCAATCGAAGGAGACCCGCGGTTGGAGGAAGACCGCGTTGAAGTCCCGGAGCAGGGCGGACCAGTGGAGCTGGAGCACTCGAAGGGCGGACCCTCGTCGATCGAACCGGCTCGCGAGAGCCTTCCCGTACGCCCGGATCGCCCCCTCCCCCTTCTCCCGGATCGCGTCCCACACCTGCCGGGAGGAGTGGTGCGCCCAGATGTGCTCCACGACGAGGGGGATGACCAGCGGGTACGTCGCGTAGGCCTCGCCCAGGGCGACCTCGAAGGGCTCCTTGAGATGTGCCCGGAGCAGCTCGGCGAAGTACGTGTTGTCCACCTTCCCTTGGAGCGTCGCCACCCCATCTGCCGTCGTGACCTTCTCGAAAGGCGAGTAGATGTAGTGCGTGTTCCGCGAGGGGAAGAGCTGGACCTCCTCGGCCAGGCCTCGGTCTCTGACGGTCTGCCAGAACTCCGCGAATCCCGCCATCGCGGTCCCCGGGACCCAGTACCCTTGGCTCACGAGGGGCCTGGAGTCACCCAGCCCCACCTCGACTTTGAAGGAGGCCGCGAACGGAAGGAGGCCGAGGACGGACGGGTCGCGGAGCCCACGCACACGGACGAGGACATCCTGGAGTCCCAGGCGGTTCGCCCGGGGATACGGATAATACACGAAGCTGCCCTCGTCATGGAGAAACCGGAACCAACGGTGCAGGGTCCTGACCGCCACGCGCTCTCCCCCCGGGCGGAAGGACCGAACGATCTCCTCGGCCGTGAGCCAGTCTTGGCGCCGCGTCAGGAAAGTCAATAGCTCCATGAGGCGGGGATCGAAGAGCCGCACCGGCTACGGGGAGCGCGTCCATCCCTACATGAGGCTGCTGCCGACCCAACCCCTGACTTGTCAGAAGGGTTTCATATCCCCCTTCCCGGATGGCCGGGCCATGGCGCAGGAGTGGGCGAACCGTGGGTACACCTATGGGATTGCTGTATTGATTGTGGCAACCCTCGCCATGGGGGCCGTGTTGGCGGGGAAGCCGGTGCCGTGCCCGCACCTGAGCATGCTCACCAGGGGCGTGCTCGGAGCCTCATCACCAGGGATTCTCAGCCCCTGCCCGCAGGAGCCGAAGTACTTCACTTACCTGGGCGGGGGAGCCACGGAGTCCGGGCCGGATGTTGCAGTAGATGTGGACGGGAACGTGTACGTCGCTGGACACACCTCATCATCGGACTTCCCCGCCACTGTGGGCGACACGACGGTGAACGGGGGGAGAGGCGCGTTTGTCGCGAAGTTCAGCCCGACCCTGGGGACACTCGTGTGGGCGACCCTCTTGGACGGGGATTCGGTCGACAACGCCTGGGCGATCGAAGCCCAAGGCGGGAGCGTGTTCGTTACCGGTGAGACAATCTCCCCCGACTTCCCGACGACCCTGGGCGCATTCGACCGGAGCTGGGGGGGCACGACCTACGATGTCTTCATCGCGAGGCTCGACGCCGCCACGGGTTCCCTCCTCTACTCCACGTTTCTCGGCGGCACCGGGCGGGACCGTCCGCACGAGATGAAGGTCGGTCCCTCCGGCAGCCTCGTCCTTGTCGGCCAGACCGACAGCGACGCGGACAATGTCAACGATTTCCCCACGACCCCGGGTGCATTCGACAGGACGTGGAACAGCGCAGGCCCTGGGAACTTCGATGGCTTCCTCGTGAAGTTCGCCCCCCTCGGGAACGGGGAGGGCGACCTCCTGTATTCCACCTTCCTTGGTGGGTCGGGAGACGACCACGCGATGGCCGTCGCCGTGGATTCCGCCGGAGAAGCCTACATCACCGGCTACACGAACTCGGCCGACTTCCCGACTACCCCCGGCGGGTTCGACATCAGCATCAGCGGTTACGATGCCTTCGCCACCAAGATCAACCCCACTGGCGGTGGCTCGGCGGATCTCCTCTATTCCACGTTCCTGGGGGGTAGCGGCTTCGACGCGGGCTACGGGATCGCGAACGACACTGCGGGGAACGCTTACGTCCACGGAAGTACCACGTCCACCGGTTTCCCCGTCACCCCTGGCGCTTTTGACACGAGGAAAGCGGGACCCGCGACATCTCCAGACGGCTTCCTGACGAAGCTGAATCCCGCCGGTTCCTCGTTGGTCTACTCCACCTTCCTGGGCGGCAAGGGGAGCGAGAATCCGAGCTCCACCTCCCGATACGGGATCGACGTCGATTCGGCGGGAGACGCCTATGTTCACGGGCAGACCTCTTCCACAGACTTCCCCACCACCTCGGACGGGTATGATAGGTCCTACAATGGCGTAGCCGATGCCTATCTCACACGGCTGAACGCGGCGGGCGACGCCCTGGTCTACTCAACGTATCTTGGGGGGAGCGCGTCCGACCAGGGGTGGTCAATCTACGTCGATGGCGCCGTCTACCTCACCGGCACGACCGAGTCGTCGAACTTCCCCACCTCGCCGGGCGCCTACGATACCACCCATAACGGCAGTTCCGATGCCTTCATCGCAGTCCTCGCCTAGCGCGTGCATGGCGGCCTCTGTCGAATGAGGCGGGCGACCACCAGATTTGCTTGCGGCGATGCCCAACCCCGTTGGGAATCCTGCGCCCGCAGGAACTCGCCGCCTTCCTCCCCTTAAGAAGAGCCTCTGTCAATTCACGAGCCGGACTGCCAGAGGGGGTATTTCCTGGACCCCAGGGTTCGCACCACCCGAGGAAGGTCGCCTCGCGAGGTAAACGGAATGAGACCCCAAACGAAGATGAGCCGAATCGGACTGGCCTACGCCCTAATGTTCGTCGTGGTGTTGTTGTCCCCGACGATCGCTGCGCCTCCGGGCGGCGGTGGCGGAAAGCCACCGGCCCCACCTGCGGACCCGGCCATCGCCTTCGTTACGGGCTTCGGGGATGTCGCCGTGATGAACGCCGACGGTTCGAACCGCGTCACGGTCCTCAGCGGTACCGCCGTGAACGACATTTCATGGTCACCAGACGCCACGCTGGTCGCGCTTGCGCGCGTCTTCCCCGATTCCAGGAACGGGATCTACGTCCTTGACATCGGCGTGGTGAACGAGGTGCCTCAAGGGAGCAACTTGCGGCAAGTGGTGTCTTGCAACTGCTGGTTCGTGGCCTGGTCCCCTGTGGGGAGTGAGCTCGCGTACACCCGGACCGGGGCCGTCCCGCGGACTGTGGAGGTGGTCTCCTCGGCGGGAGGGACCCCGACGGTCCTCTACGACGGCGGTGGGGGCACCCTGCAGCATGTCACGTGGAGCTCCGATGGAACGCGGATTGCATTCATCGAGCAAGATGCCGTGACTTTCGAGCGGTCGATCAAGATCCTGGAACGGTCGACGGGAACGGTCACCCACACCCTCCTGAAGGGACAATACTACCTCAGCGGCCTCGATTGGGCCCGCCAGGGACTCGACACGCTCGCCTTCAAGAACGGGGGGGAACTCCCCGACAGGATCTACACGGTCGAGATCGGTTCGGGAACCGTGACGCCCGTCGTCGCCTCCTTGTATTGTGGCTACCCCTCCTGGTCTCCCGACAACACAAAGCTCGTCTACTGCGTGCGGACCTCGAACGGGAATGGTCCCTCGAACGGAAATGTTCAGTACCTCCAGACAGTGAGTCTGAGCACCGGGCAGACACAGACCCTGACAAGCACAAAGAACGGATGGGCCTGGGCGCCGGACTGGCGTCGGTTCTGATCGAGGGGGGAGGCAGATGGTAGAGCGGCGGGAGCACCCCCTCCTTAAGCCCTCGTGTCACTCGGGCGGGTCGAATTGGCGCTTGGGTTACTTGGGAGGGCTTCTCCGTCCCCCCCGAGAGGCAGGGACCATCGGACGACGGAAGGAGGCGGACCACATGGACGAACTGAAAGCAATGAACACGTGGGTGAACGGGACACGACAATGGCGGCTAGAGAGGAATGCCCCCACCTCGGCTCGGGGCATGCCAAGGCCGGGTGCGGGCCGCCACTCTTGGTGCGCAACGGGGAGCGGGACGACAAGCAGGGCCATGATCGCTGCCTTCCTCCTCCTAGGGGCGACGCTCTTCCTGGGCGCACCATCTATTGTTCGGGCAGACGCTGGCCACGTTGGCGGTGAGGGCCACTGCTTCGAGGTCACGAACAGCACGTACCTGAACGTGACGCTGTGCAGTGCGGAGGTCGTGAACGTGACCCTGGAGTCCGTCCCCTGGGTTGTGAGCTTCACGATCCGAGCTGTGGACAGCGCCCCGTCTACGGACATCGCCTTGAGCGGGCTCGAGCCAAACGAGACCTACTATCGCCATCAAGACGGTTACGACATGGAGGACTTCACCGCGGACGAGGCGGGGAACTATTCCTATACACAGGACTTGACCTCGCGCCACCACGTCTTCATCGACGAGGAGTCCTCGACGAAGTACATCCGGGACGACGCAACGGGCGGCGACTGCACTTCGATTGGCACGTGGGACTCCGGGACAAAGACGTGCCTGCTCACCACGAACATCCTTGAGACTATTGTCTTGGACGCACACGGGATCACGCTCGACGGTGGCGGTCATTCCATTACGCGAGGCAGTGGCTCCTACGGTGTCTACGCCTCTTCCCGCTCCGGGCTCAGTATCAGGAATCTGGTCGCAAGCGGGTTCTCGTACGGCGTCTATCTGTCCTCCTCCCCCACCAGCACGGTGACCGGGAACATAGTGTCTGTTGGCTCCCGGGGAATCATCTTGTACTCCTCCGCCACCAGCACGGTCAGCGGGAACACGGTGACTGTGTCGGGCAGCTTTAGCATCGGCATCTACCTGTCCTCATCCCCCACCAGCACGGTGAGCGGGAACACCGTCGCGGCCACGGGTAGCTCTGGTATCGGTATCTCCGTGGCCTTCTCCGGCACCAGCACAGTGAACGGCAACACGGTGTCGGCCGCCTACTACGGCATCCTCATGGACGTCTCCGGGAGTAGCACGGTGAGCGGGAACACGATCTCGTCCGGATACTACGGCATCGACCTCGACTACTCCGGCAGCAGCACGGTGACCGAGAACATAGTGTCTGGCGGCTCCCTGGGAATCACTTTGTACTCCTCCGCCACCAGCACGGTCAGCGGGAACACGGTGTCGGGAACGTACTACGGCATCTACGCTTACTCCTCCGCCACCAGCACGGTGAGCGGGAACACGATCGAGTCCGGAGACTACGGCATCCGTCTGTCCTCTTCCGGCGGCGGCACGGTCAGCGGGAACTCAATTACGGTCACGGCGAGCAACGCGCTCGCGATCTACATGTATTACGTGACTTCCATGACCTTGACGGGCAACGCGATGAACCAAGGCGGCATCCGGATTGAGGGAACCTCCCTCAGCGAGTGGAACACCCACGCGATCGACACGACGAACACGGTCGGCGGCAAGCCGGTGCAATACTGCAAGAACACCGCCGGCGGCACAATCCCGGCGGGCGCGGGTCAGGTGATCCTCGCGAACTGCTCCGGCGTCACCGTGGAGGACCAAGAGATCGGCAACGTCTACGTGGGGATCGCCCTTGTCTTCTCGACGGGGATTACGATTGACGGGAACACGGTGTCGGGAACGTACTACGGCATCTACGCCTACTCCTCCGCCACCAGCACGGTGAGCGGGAACACGATATCGGGCGGATACTACGGCATCCGTCTGTCCTCTTCCGGCACCAGCACGGTCAGCGGGAACACGGTGACGGTGTCGGGCAGCTCTAGCATCGGCATCGACGTCTACTCCTCCGGCACCAGCACGGTCAGCGGGAACACGGTGACGGTGTCGGGCGGCTTTAGCATCGGCATCTCCGTGGCCTTCTCCGGCACCAGCACAGTGAACGGCAACACGGTGTCGGGAGGCTCTTACCACGGCATCTACGTGGTCCACTCCGGCAGCAGCGCGGTGAGCGGCAACACGGTGTCGGCAAGTTTCTCTGGCATCTACTTGGAGTACTCATCCTTGAGTACGGTGAGCGGCAACACGATGTCCAACATCGCCAGCGTCGGCGTCTACTTGATCTCCTCCGGCAGCAGCACGGTAAGCGGCAACACGGTGTCCAGCGCTGGCTTCGGCATCTACCTGTCCTCCTCCGGTAGCAGCACGGTGAGCAGCAACACGATCTCCGTCGCTTGGAGTGCCGGCAGGGGCGTCTTCCTGACCTCCTCCGGCAGCAGCACGGTGAGCGGGAATGCGGTCACGGTCGGGCCGAGTGGCTTCGGCATCTGGCTGAGTTCTTCCAGCGGCAGCACAGTTAGCGACAACACATTGTCGTCCTTCGGCTACAGCAACGCGGCAATCCGCTTGGACTCCTCGGTCGCGAGCAGGGTGAACGGCAACACGGTCAAGGGCTACTACTACTACGGCATCTATCTCTCCTCCTCCGGCTCGAACACGATCGATTGCAACGCGATTCGGGACCAGATCTACGGATTCTATCTTCAGTCCTCGAGCAGCAACACAATCTACCACAACAACGTCATTTTCAACTCCGACGAAGTCTTCTCCTCGGGATCGTCAAACACATGGAACAACCCGTCGGGCGAGGGAAACTTCTGGTGGCAATACCCCGGCCTGGACAACGGGGCCGGGGGGCGGACTGCCGGGGACGGCATCGGCGACACGAACCTTCCGTGGCGTGGCGTGGACTCGTACCCCTTGATGCGCGGCGCCACCTGCGCGTACAACTTCCCGCCGGAAATCAGCTCCTTCACGGCCCCCTCGAAACCCGAGGGGACCCCCGTCGTCTACACGGCTTCGGCCACGGACCCGGAGAAATACCTCCTCACGTACTCCTTCGACTTCGAGGGCGACGGTACCTTCGACGTGAGCGGCGCGAGCAACACCGCCTCTCACACCTTCGCCGACGACTTCGTAGGCACGGCCCGCCTCCAGGTGAGCGATGGAACGACCACCGCGGAATCCACGAGGATCGTGACCGTCACGAACGTCGTCCCGACCACCACGCTTGTCCGGTTCCCGACCGGGACCCTCAACCCGTCCGGCACGCCGATCACCTTCACCGCCAATCTTGCGGACGTGGGGACACTCGACACCCACACCGCCACATGGACCTTCGATGGGACGGCTTACCCCGGCACGGTCTCGGAGAGCGGCGGCAGTGGGACGGTGATGGACACGTTCACCTTCGCGACGCCCGTTCAGCAGATGACGCTTCGGGTGACGGACGACGACGGCGGCTGGAGCCAGGTGAACAACCTAGCGCCCGTGGTCTCCTTCTTTTCCGCCACAGCGTACTGGCCCTATGAGGGTCAGCCCGTGTCCTACTCCGCCGGTGTCTACGACCCGAACTACGATCCATTCGACTTCGGCTTCGACTTTCAAGGGGATGGGACGGTTGACGCCACGGGAACGCACTACCTCCCCCAGACCGTAGGGACCTACTACGTCTTCCCGGACGAGTTTTCCGGCACTTCGCGCGTCCTCGCAGGTGACCGCCTGCTCACGACGGAGAGGACCGCAGCCGTGAACATCCTCAACGCGCCTCCTGGCGTGTTCATCACGCGCATCGATCCGCAGGGGGCGGGTTTCCCCGGGCCGACCGAGGTGTTTGCCTCCGCAGAGGGCGTCCTGGCGGAGTTCGAGTTCAACGGGGACGCGCAGGACTCGAGCGGAAGCGGCCGCCACGCGACCCTCCTCGGCGGCGACTTCGTCCCCTCCGAGTACGGGCAGGGGTTGCACGTGTACCTCGGCATCGACCCCGACACCTACGACGTCCTTCCGATGGGTATTGACTGGAGCGCTTACGCCCAGGAGCTGCACCACCCGTTCACGGTCGAGATCGTCTTCACGGGATTCGGATGGGGCGGGTACGAGAAGCTCCTCAGCTTCGACGACACCCTTGACGAGGGTTGGTATACCGTCTCGTGCGGCTTCGAGCCGTGGCCCAACCCGGGAGTGGGATACTGGTCCTTGTGCCCCGGGCAGCGGCACTACCTGGCCCTCGTCTCCACTGCGCAAGGCGAGATGGACGTCTATGTCGACGGGACGTTCTTTGGCTCGAGCGCCTCGGGGCTGCCGCCCAACTTAGACGAGGCGATCTTCTTCCGCGACGACACGGCGACCTCCAGGTGGGAGCAGCTCGACGCGGTCGTGGACGCGCTCCGGATCTCGGGCGTCGCACGATCTGCGGACGAGATCGCCATGATGCAGCGGCGCCTCCAGGGCATCGCCCCGCCCGTTCCCGTGGGCACCACAGTCTCCTTCACGGGGGGCTTCTGGGACGCGGGAATCCTGGACACCCACACGGCCACCTGGACCTTCGACACGATCACGACCCCCGGCGTCGTCGCGGAAAGCGGCGGGAGCGGGACCGTCACCGGCACGTACACCTTCACGTCGCCCGGCGTGTACCCGGTTACCTTGACCGTGACGGACGATGATGGGGGGGTGGGCACGTCCACCTATGTCAACGGCCTGACGGCCCTCGTCGTCGTGTACGACCCGGACGGAGGCTTCGTGACGGGAGGGGGCTGGATCAACTCCCCCGCCGGCGCTTACCTGTACGACCCCTCGGCCACGGGGAAGGCGACCTTCGGCTTCGTCGCCAAATACCAGAAAGGCAACTCCCAGCCAGGCGGGAACACGGAGTTCCGGTTCCAGGCTGGGGACCTCTCCTTCCAGAGCACCTCCTACCAGTGGCTCGTCGTGGCCGGCCCGAAGGCGATGTTCAAGGGGTACGGCACGTTCACGATCGGCCACGGACCGTCCCAGTGGCAGAGAGAAGTCGGGTTCCTGGTCACAGCAATCGACG
>Ga0209342_10000417_pt1 | contig 48749 bp, 63 predicted proteins | sample RifCSP16_2_FD_184023 | JGI IMG/M metagenome (GOLD analysis project Ga0209342, IMG submission 184023) | Soil microbial communities from Rifle, Colorado - Rifle CSP2_sed 16_2 (SPAdes) (version 2) | ecosystem: Environmental > Terrestrial > Deep subsurface > Rock core/Sediment | place: Rifle...
CGGTTGAGCCAGTCGAACCAGTAGCTCCGCTTGATCCAGTAGCTCCAGTTGAACCAGTAGCTCCAGTCGCGCCAGTTGAACCAGTCGATCCAGTTGATCCAGTAGCTCCAGTTGATCCAGTTGCTCCGCTTGATCCAGTAGCTCCAGTTGCTCCAGTTGAGCCAGTTGAGCCAGTAGCTCCGCTTGATCCAGTTGAACCAGTCGCGCCAGTTGATCCGGTTGAGCCAGTTGAGCCAGTCGATCCGGTTGAGCCAGTCGCTCCGCTTGATCCAGTAGCTCCGGTTGAACCAGTCGATCCAGTTGTTCCGGTTGAACCAGTAGCTCCTGTTGATCCGGTTGAACCAGTAGCTCCTGTTGATCCGGTTGAGCCAGTCGATCCGGTTGAGCCAGTCGATCCGGTTGAGCCAGTCGAACCAGTAGCTCCGCTTGATCCAGTAGCTCCAGTTGAACCAGTAGCTCCAGTCGCGCCAGTTGAACCAGTCGATCCAGTTGATCCAGTAGCTCCAGTTGATCCAGTTGCTCCAGTAGCTCCGCTTGCTCCAGTCGAACCAGTAGCTCCGCTCGCTCCAGTTGAACCAGTAGCTCCGCTCGCTCCAGTTGCTCCAGTCGATCCGGTTGAGCCAGTTGATCCAGTTGTTCCGGTTGAACCAGTCGATCCAGTTGTTCCGGTTGAACCAGTCGATCCGGTTGAACCAGTCGATCCGGTTGAACCAGTTGATCCGGTTGCTCCGCTTGATCCAGTAGCTCCAGTCGCGCCAGTTGATCCGGTTGAGCCAGTAGCTCCGGTCGCGCCAGTTGAGCCAGTCGATCCAGTTGATCCAGTTGAACCAGTTGAGCCAGTCGATCCAGTTGATCCAGTTGAACCAGTTGAGCCAGTCGATCCAGTAGCTCCAGTTGCTCCAGTTGAGCCAGTAGCTCCGGTCGCGCCAGTTGAGCCAGTCGATCCAGTTGATCCAGTTGAACCAGTAGCTCCGGTGCAACAAGGTCCAGTAGCTCCGGTTGAACCAGTAGCTCCGCTTGATCCGGTCGAACCAGTCGCGCCAGTTGAACCAGTTGAGCCAGTCGATCCAGTTGATCCGGTTGAACCAGTCGCGCCAGTTGATCCGGTTGAGCCAGTTGAGCCAGTCGATCCGGTTGAGCCAGTTGAGCCAGTCGCTCCGGTAGCTCCGGTTGAACCAGTCGCGCCAGTTGCTCCAGTCGAACCAGTCGATCCAGTTGAACCAGTTGAGCCAGTCGATCCAGTTGATCCGGTTGAACCAGTCGCGCCAGTTGCTCCGGTTGAGCCAGTTGAGCCAGTCGATCCGGTTGAGCCAGTTGCTCCAGTTGCTCCAGTCGGACCAACAGGTCCCATGAATCCAGGAGCCCCAGTCGCACCGATCGCGCCTGTCGGGCCAGTAGGACCTGTTGGACCAGTGGCTCCAGTCGGACCAGTAGGTCCCATCGACGGGCCAGTAGCCCCAGTCGCACCGGCTATTGCCTCAGGCCATTCCCAGATGGGCATTTATAATCTCACTACTGGAGACAGTCCGTACTTTTATGTAGCACCAGGCTAGCTACATAAAGGGCATCTTATCCGTTTATCTGCACAGTGCCCGTCTCATTGGTGAACGTTGAAGTGCCACTTCCACTTGTCCGGGTAAGGAAAGTGGTAATAACGTCACCAGCAACGACAGCTACCGACAGAGCGGCCGTATGAGCGCCAAGAGTGGATGCCGGCAGAGAAATCGTAGCTACTGTACTTCCATTGACCCTAATCTGATAGTCGTATGTCTGAGTATCTGCAACAGTAGCAACCTGGATCGAGGCCTCCGTCACCGTACCACCATGAGACAGCCGCACGCCAGCGATCGAACTACTTACCGTAAGCTGGACCGACGCACCTACTCCTGACGGTACGGCTGTAGGATTGCCGAACTGAAGGTCCGTCGTAGAAGGACCAGTTGCTCCAGTTGCTCCAGTTGCTCCAGTTGATCCAGTTGATCCGGTAGCTCCAGTTGCTCCAGTTGATCCAGTTGATCCAGTTGATCCGGTAGCTCCAGTAGCTCCGCTTGATCCAGTTGCTCCAGTAGCTCCGCTTGATCCAGTTGCTCCAGTAGCTCCGCTCGCTCCAGTTGAACCAGTAGCTCCGCTCGCTCCAGTTGAACCAGTAGCTCCGCTTGATCCGGTTGCTCCAGTTGAACCAGTCGCTCCAGTTGCTCCGGTAGCTCCAGTTGATCCAGTAGCTCCGCTTGCTCCAGTCGAACCAGTAGCTCCGCTTGATCCGGTTGCTCCAGTTGAACCAGTCGCTCCGGTAGCTCCAGTCGAACCAGTAGCTCCGCTTGATCCGGTTGCTCCAGTAGCTCCGCTCGCTCCAGTCGCTCCAGTCGCTCCAGTAGCTCCGGTGCAACAAGGTCCAGTAGCTCCGGTTGCTCCAGTTGAACCAGTAGCTCCGCTCGCTCCAGTTGAACCAGTAGCTCCAGTGCAACAAGGTCCAGTTGCTCCAGTTGAACCAGTTGAACCAGTCGAACCAGTAGCTCCGCTTGATCCGGTTGATCCAGTTGAGCCAGTTGAGCCAGTAGCTCCGCTCGCTCCAGTTGAGCCAGTCGCTCCGGTAGCTCCGGTTGAACCAGTAGCTCCGCTTGATCCGGTCGAACCAGTCGCGCCAGTTGAGCCAGTCGCGCCAGTTGAGCCAGTCGCGCCAGTTGAGCCAGTCGCGCCAGTTGAGCCAGTCGCTCCTGTTGATCCGGTTGAGCCAGTCGCGCCAGTTGATCCAGTAGCGCCAGTTGAGCCAGTCGCTCCTGTTGATCCGGTTGAGCCAGTCGCGCCAGTTGATCCAGTAGCTCCAGTCGAACCAGTCGCGCCAGTTGATCCAGTCGCGCCAGTTGATCCAGTAGCTCCGGTTGAGCCAGTCGCGCCAGTTGATCCAGTAGCTCCGGTTGAGCCAGTCGCGCCAGTTGATCCAGTAGCTCCAGTTGAGCCAGTTGCTCCGGTAGCTCCAGTTGAGCCAGTAGCTCCGGTAGCTCCGCTTGATCCGGTTGAACCAGTAGCTCCTGTTGATCCGGTTGAACCAGTAGCTCCTGTTGATCCGGTTGAACCAATAGCTCCTGTTGATCCGGTTGAGCCAGTCGATCCGCTCGATCCAGTTGATCCAGTTGAACCAGTTGATCCGGTTGCTCCAGTCGGACCAGTAGGTCCCATCGACGGGCCAGTAGCCCCAGTCGCACCGGCTATTGCCTCAGGCCATTCCCAGATGGGCATTTATAATCTCACTACTGGAGGCGATTCATATGTAGGCGGGCGAATGCCAGACCTACATATTTGGGGGCCAATTTTACTTACCCTTATCCTGGCGCTTCTTGCCGCGGCCTTCACAGACCGGACAAGGGCTCGTATTTACGATGCCGCGCCGATCGGGCTGGTGGACAAACTTGCCCGTGGTCTTGCAGGCGTCACAATGGACCCAGACGTACTTAGGATCGGGTTTGGGGTCAGTCTTCGTAAGGGGGTTCAAAGACATCGTTTTTCTCCTTCGGGGCTGCTACTAAATGTCCGCGATATTGACCTCAGACGCGGTCTCGCCAAAGAGTTCAGCGGCAATCGTCCCAGCCGTTCCCTGGGAGAAGCGCCCACGCACCGACTGACCAGGCATGAGAAGGATAGGGCGGCCAAACGTCTTAAAGACCGTGCCAGAGGTAGGGATCTCAATCCGGGAAACCTCCACGATTGACCCGACAAAGTTGTCATTCGAAAGCTCAATCATAACAACGGAACTGGCGCTCGCAAGCGCGGAACAGCATCCGAAGTCAGTGATCCTGACCAATACTGCTTCCGGCGGAATCGTATCGGCTGGGATGACTACAGCAGGAACGACACTTCCGGCCGACGAACCGAATCTTTGATAAAGGCCCATATCTCCCTCAGTTAGTCTTCCGTCTGCTTATTACTACGAATATACACCACTCCGTCCTTGATGACACGATCGGTCTGGACATTCTGGACCCCGTGGGCGCGGTTCCAGCCAGCGGCTTCCATCTGAAGATCACGCATGGCCCTTGTGACGTTCTCCTTCTCGAGCTTCGCCGTCTTGATCTCGGCCTCGGCCGCACGGATGGTCTGATCGAGACGGGCCATCTTCTCCTGAAGATAGCTCTGCTTGAGCGCGAGCTGGTCGAGCGTCATCTGCTCGTCAGGGGCGAGCTCACGAAAGCCCTCGGGGGCCTTCCGCATGATCTCGTTCAACCGGCCGTTGTCCAGCATCATGCCTCCTAATTCGTCGTATCCTTCACTTGCCGGACGGTCGTCGTAGGCATCGTCGGGGTAAACTGGGCGAGGTCCATCGTGATGGCGTCCACGTCCGGGATCGTGGTCGCCGCGGTCACCTCGTCGAGCTTCGAATAGAAATAGGTCAGGACCGTATTGACCCAGGTCATGACCCCTTGAACAAGGGCATTACGATTGACCCAGCCCTTTTCGATGCCCTCCGACCAGAAGGCGTTCAAGGTGCTCTGCTGGCCGGCATCATACTTCTTTCCGATGTAGGCCGTCACCTCGATCTTGAAATCGTAGGACCGCTTCTGCTTGGCGCCCGTGAGAGTCGGCACGCTCGGATCGACGACCGGATACCCGCGCTTGGCGAGATAGGCCTCGACCTTGGCCTGGATCGTCGGGTCGTCGACCGTCTGGGGGAACGTCAGGTGCTCGTTCAGGGCCGGCACCTCGTCGATCTTGATCGAGTTCACTTCCCAGACCGCCTCCAGCGTCCCGTCCATCGGGTTCGTGTGGACCTTGGCGATCTTGGTCCAGGTCACGGCCATCTTATCCGCGCTCCATGACTTGCCATTCGAAGTCGATCGTGAGCTTGTTCTGGAATCCGATCACGACGCCAACGAAGTTGGCTCCGGACTTGACGGGTTTCGTCTTGAAGGGGACTTGTGCCGTCGCATCCAGAAGCGTGATCTGGAGTCGGGGCTCCTTCGTGAAAACCACCGGTTTTCCGGCCGCATCCCGATATGTGATCTCGATCGACTTCACGTTCTCGAGGCGGGCGCTCCCCGAGATGACGTTCGTGTCGACGCCGTAATGGACTGGCATTCGTTACCTCTATGGGATCGGGCTCGTGTTGAGGAGGCCGAGATCCGTGATCGCCATACTCCAGATCGTTCCGTCCGGGGAACGTCCTGCGGGCTGGACGTAGATCGGCGCCTTGACGTAGACATTTTGGATGTAGACCAGGAACGTGGCCATCTGTTCCGAGGTCGGCGGCGCGGGCAACTCGACCGTGACCGATTTCGACAGGGTCGGATCGCTAGGGTCCGGTGTTGCCGTCACTACGATGGTCGTCGCGAACCCCGAGTTGACGAGAAACTTCTTGAGTACCACCACGTTGACGGCCCGGGACGGGATGAGGTCGATAGTCACCGTCCGGTGATTGAGCGTGATCTGGGCGTCCGTCACGGCCTTCTCCGCCACGGTCTGCTCAACCACGGTATCGAGCACGGTCTTCCAGTACCAGTTGGGGACGCCCACGACGCCGGACAAGTCCGGGTTGATGAGCCAGACGAGAGGATCGTAGCCCGCGGCCGAAACGCCGTACTGGACCTCGACGAACGAGGTTCCCCTCTTGACGACGATATCCGTGCCGGGAGCTCCGGGAACGCCTACGGCCATGTTAGTACATCTCCAATGTGACCGCGATATCGGCCGCGACCGATCCGCCGGTCTGGGTCTGCTGGATCGAAATATCGTCGCCGATCGCGAACGGGACGGAGACCGTCGTGATGGTCGCCTCGGTCGTGCCTCCCGCGATCGTGACGGTAATGCCAGTCGCGGCGCCGTTCAGACGAAGCGTGAAGGTCGTCGAGTTTCCGCCTCCCGAGGCGACCCGCGCCCTGACCCGCATGGCCTTGATGAGGGTCGGCCGAGTGACCGCCCGGAAGATCTCGTTGGCCGAAGGGATCGCGGTCCCGGGGAAGAGAAACCGGGCAGCCGCATTGACGAGGCCTTCCGAGAACCACGTCTCCTCGTAGCTCGAGTAGGGCGAGGTGAATCCGAGTCCGCCCGCATCATTGTTGACAAGCGTCGTGTCCTCGAGCTGGATCGTCCCGGACGACTGGAGGACGTCGTCGTGGACCGAAGCGCTGCCGCCCTGAACGGTCGCGTCGATGACTCCGCCCTTCAGGACCAGAACGGTCGAGGCGGCCGTGGTCTCGACGCCCCGGTACGAGCCGGTTCCGCCGCTCTGCTTCTCGACACGGACGACCGCATCGCGGACGATGGCGCTCCCGGCCGCCTGCCCGTGGATGCCGCGCTTGGTGCCCTGCCCATTCGAGCGGACGAAAACACGAACCCGCTGGGCACATTCGTTAAGAAGGGTGTTTCCAGTCGCGCCGATCTCAATTCCCTTGAGATCGGAAGTCGTCGCGTTACTGACACCGCCGTTATCCACCTCAACCACGGAATCGACGAGCTGGGCCGAGGCGGACTGGGATCCTGCAAAGCGGACGCCGGTCAAGTCTACGGCGCTTCCCGAGAGGAGCTGGATCTTGACGTTCTGGATCCGGGAGTCGTTGGCCATGTTGACGAGCGTCGTATTGACCGCGACGGTCGCCGTAAGGATCACATCCTGCGGGCCGCCAAGCCCGTAGAGGACGACCCCAGCCGGCATCGAGAAAGCGGCCACGGTATAGGTGCCCGGCCGGACGACGATCGTATCCCCGGCGAGGGCAACCGCGATCGCCGCCGCGATCGTGAGGAACGGGAAGGCCGAATCGCCACGGACGCCGGTCGCATTGTTCCCGTTCACGATGTCGACGAAGATGCAGTTCCCCCAGAGGGTGCCCGCTCCGCCGATCACAATCTGGCTACCGATCCCCGCGATCTTCTTCCAATTGGTCCCGTCCGACCGGATGACAACGCAGTCGTACTGCTTCTTGAGATCGACCGTAAGGGCGCCGTCGATCGTCTGGGCTCCCGCCGGATCGATCGTCACGAAGAACGCCGAGGCATCGATCTTCTTGAACTCGAAGCACATCCCGTCGAGGCCAACGGCCGACGGAAGACTGATCGTGAACGCCCCGAGCGTCGCATCCCCGCAGATGTTCCAGTCAAGGACGGTCGCGAGATAGGGTGCCGAGACGAGCTTGACGGGGACTTGGATGTTACGGCGAAGGATCCGATCTACGGATGCGGCCGCGTCAAGGGTGTCTTGGAAGTCGACGATCGAGGGAGGCATCTTTTACGGCCCCTCGAACTGGGTGACGACCGTGGTCGCGACCGCAATGCCGCTCGTCGCGAGCGACACGTCTTCTGCCTCCAGAGGTTCGATGGCCCCACCAGGGCCGCCGTAGGTCACAGACGAGAAGCGCCCGAGGAGGATGCCCGTACCGGCGCCGGCTCCCACTTCCCGGACAAGAATGAAAGTCCCGGCAGGCCCCTTGTTCTGGACGGTCATTCGGGTAGTCCCGACCGGAGGAGCGGCAAGCGCGACTGTGGCCCCGATCCCAACCGCCGTGTTGGCTGGGGTCGTGATGGTCGTCCCGACTCCTGCCCCGCCCCCGCCCGAGACGATCAGCCTGCCGGAGGTGTCAAATGCGGGGATGACGACATCCCCATCGGCATAGACGGGAAGGGCGACCCGGGCGATGCCCGCGATGAAGGTGCCCTGGGGCGAGGCAGCCGCCGGGGCGTTGTCGAGTCCGCCCATCTGGCGGATCCACGATGTGCCGTCGTGGATGTATCCGATCGTGATCTCGAGTCCGGTCGTCTGCCCGTCGGCAATGTCGTTGTCGTCATCCTCGACGATGTCGCCGCCCGTATTGACGATGAGGTTCCCCATCGGGTCGACAGCCACCCGACGCCAGAGCGAGTTCATGGCATCAAAGCCATAAATCTCGGAGATTCTCCGAGACTGGAATTGTGCTGGCGGGAAGGTTGCCCGATCGTTTTCAGCCCTGGCCATGTCTACTCCTGAAGTTGCGCTTCGTTCACTTCAGTGTCATGCCGGATGTAGCGCTCGTCGCCACGTCTTTTTCCGACAGGACGGAAGACCCCATTTGGGGTCACTTCTCCATAGCCCATATGAGAGCAGGCGACCGATGTATCAATATGGATCTTAAAACCTGCCTCCTTGGCTTTCCGGCAGAAATAGATATCCTCGCCGGTGCAATCCCTGATCGGGAGATCGTCCCGGTCCATGGTCCACTGGAAGAGGGGCTTATGGACCTTCGTCAGGACCGTCTTGTGGATAAGGAGGCAGCCTGCGCCTACGAGGTCGACCTCAAAAAGAGTCCCCTGGACGAAGTCCTTGACCGGGGTCGGGAAGGGCCTGCCATCGTAGTACATGACCGGGTGGATCGGCCGCTGCCTTCTGTAATAAAGGCCGGAGACGATCGGAAGCTTGTGGGAGATCAGGCGGTCGACGGCATCGGGCGGAGGGAGGACGTCGTCATCCAGGAAGAAGAGCCATTCATACTCTTCGTCAAGGGCCATCTGGACGACGGCATTCCGGGCATGATCGAAAGGCAGATCTTCAACCAGCTCGACCCTGGAACCCTGAGGGAGCTCAAGTTCTCTGAACCTGAATGCCCATCGGGTCGGGACGGTGCCGCGTGAAAGGACCCCACAGAAAACGCCAGTCACTACCGCTCCTATTTCTTGAGCAGAACGTAGGCACCAGCCCCGACGACCGCCGCCACGCCGACGATATACACCCAGGGCGGGACGCGATAGGTCGTCTTTTCGACCTGGACCTGGACCTCATACGGGACCTCAACGACCTGGGCCTCGGTCGGAAGGACGATGAACTGGCCCATGTACTTGGCGAGCGCCTTCACGCCATCGGCAAAAGCGTCAAGCTCCTCTTTACGGGTCTGGGAGACTTCATAGTTCTTCCCGATCCGGATGAACTGACCCGTAGGCGCCTGCAAGTACGAGGTGATCCTGAGAGACAGTTCGTCAAGGTTGTACTTTCCGGAGCCCAGACCGAGGAACCCGGTCGAGACCCACTTCTTCTTCACGATCGCTTCGGCCTCTTCCCTCTGGCTCTTCTGGGGAAGCTTGTCGACAAGCGGGCGGAGCTGATTGAATTGGGCAAGACGCTGCCTCGCCTTGGTGATAAGCGGTGCGTTGGCTTCAGCCAGAGGATCGGCGGGAGCCTGAGTCGTATCCTGACCGAAATAACCGAGATGGCCGAACAGGTCATCCACGAACATGTTCTCGTCTTCCCCGTACAGGCTGCTGTCATCGCCGAAGAGCGAACCACCCGTCGGGGCGACTGTAGGCTTCCCGTTGAGCATTGTTATCTCCCTTAATCCTTCAGCATGATATAGCCAAGAAGGCCGACGATCGCCACGCCGCCGACGATGAAGGGCCACTTCGGATATTCCTTCTCAACCGTCTTGATGACTTCCTGGGTGACCACCTCGGCGGGAGGCGCCTTGCCTTCAGCCGCCTGGAGTTCGGCCTTGACAACGTCGGCTTCCCAAAGAGCAAGCTGGTTCTTGAGACGCGTGAAAGAAGAATCCGAAAGCCGTCCGCCAAGAAGATCGTTGACGCGCCGCGAGATGCTGGCTCCGTATTTGCTGTCGGGATTGATGAGCGCCCTGAAGGCTTCGGGCAACTGATCGAACCTTGCCTTGACGGAGTTGTACTTGTTCGACACCTCAACGATCTCGCGCGGCGAGGCATCGAGGCCAAGAAGAGAGCCGGTCTCGCCAAAGAGGTCATCCCCCTCGATGTCATCGCCGAAGAGGCTTTCATCACCGGCAAAGAAGCCCATGGAGTAGTAGCCGACTTCCTCGGCTACAACCTCGGCCTCCTGGCCGACGCTGAAAACGTTTTCGGAGTCCCCGAAGAAGGACCCGCCGCCATTAAGCCGTCCGTAGACCATCTTTCATTCCTCCTTCTAGGCCTGCTTCTTCTTCATAAGAGCCATGGCGATAAGACCGACGATAAGCACCCCGCCGCCGGCCATCGCAACAATATGCCAGGTTTCAAGACCGCCTTTAGCCGTCTGTGTTCCCGTAGGCTTTGCGGGGTCCTGGGCAGGAGTCTCCTGGAGCGCCTTGGTCTTGGGCTTCTTACCTGTAAACTTGCTCAGAAGGTCCTTGATATCTCCGCTCTTGACCAGGGATTCGACCTTTTCCGTCGAGATGCCAAGCTTCTTCGCATATTCAAGAATCTTTGCGGCAGTGTCGGGTTCCTTGGTGGCAGTAGTCTCCTGGCCAAGCGGGACATCGTCGCCGACGCGGAGAGTATCGCCAAAAAGATCGTCGAGCCCCTCTGCGCTCGTTTCCTCCGAGACATAGGGCGTCCCTTCGGGGAGCTCGTACGGCCCCACAGGCCTGATGTCGCCAGGCATGTCCGAAGGATAGGGTATTTTATCTTCAGGGTAGAAGGTCTCAACATCCTGGTTGAGGACTTCCGTCCGGGCCTTCTTGAAACCGATCATTCCCGTCTTGCGCTTGGAGCCTTTGTAAGCAGGGATCGTAATCTGCTCCCGGGGCGTGAAGACAGCGCCCGACGGCATCGTGAGAGAATAGTTCTTCACCTTGGCATACTGCGCAGGAGCGAAGACCTGGCGCTGATGACCGGGGGCGATTGCCTCTGTCTCTTCCTCAAAAGCCGTGACCGACGCGCTTCCCCGTCCCTCTGCGCGCTCAGCGTTGGTGTAGATGAACGGAGCGGGCTTAATCTCTGGGCTAAGCCGGCGGAATCCAAACATCTTCGGACGAGGAGGCTCCGCGCCAAAGACACCGCCGCCGCCGGATGAATATACTCGTGTCATGCGCTGCCCTTCTCCAAAAGCTTCGGGAAGAACATTCTGGCGGCCATCATCGCACCTACTATACCAAGATAACCAAAGAGCAAAAGATGGCCGGCTCTGTGGATACTACCATTTTCGGGAGAAGAGGCAAGCCCCCCATGCCCCCGAATGTCCATCATGATCTGGTCGACCGTCTTCTTGCGGCGCTTAAGAAGAGCGCCCGACTCGCATTCTTTGACCAGTTTATTCAAGCCGGCCTTGTCGTGACGGATGCGGAGGAGCCTGAGCGGGACGGTGCAGCGGGTTCCTTTTGCCTTCCCCCTGGGGCAGGCAAAGAGCATCCGCCCGTCTTTGCCCCAACGAAAGTTTTCCCAGTAGTCGGCTTCGCGGATGGTGCCCGGACTCAGACGCTCAAAGAAATAAGGACCGTCCGGAACCTCGAGAATCGGAGGTCCGTCCGGTTTCTGACAGACGTAAGTCTTAACCGCCATTTCTTCATTTAGGGCGACTGGAGCGGCTTGAGCTGGGCGCCAAAACGAATATCGTAGACCTCGCCTACCGGAACCGTAAACACGGCCCGCATGAAGCGGCCCACGACCTTTACAGCGAACGGAATCGCTCCGCCAGCCAATGTCATCGGGAAGGAATCAACTGCGTCCCAGTTGACCCCATCAATAGACTGTTCGATCGTAAGCGTTCCACCAACGGCACCAGGAACGGCCGCCGTCACCCGGGCAATGCCCGCAATCTCGCCAAACCCGATGCTCGCACGGATGCCCAGGACACGCGCCTCGCCAGGGATGATGGCGCCAATGCCGCTAAAGACGGTGATGCCGTTTCGAGTAAACTCGATAGTCCCGTCGATATTCGTGACGATCGACATTAGCGCTTCACCGTCTCATCGAAGACCGTGATGGACTCGATCCATCCCCACATGCAGACACAGACCTTACGGTCGGCGATCGAGGCGTTGTTCACCACGACCTCGACATGGCGACGGTCGGAGATCTCCATGAGGATGTTTTCAAAATGGGGCAGCCCGCGGAAGTCATAGGCTGTGGGCGACGACACCGTAGCGCTAAGCGCCACAAGCCCGCCCGTGCCGCAGACGATGTTCGGGACAGCCAGGAACTTCCTGGGAGCGCCCTCAACCCGGATCTGCATATCGATCTGGGACGGGTCGAGCGCATCATAGACCTTGAAGTCGAGCCACCGGACGAACGTCCGAAGATTGTTGAAGGTCTCAAACGAGGTCACGATGATGCTGGACATGGCCGGCACGTCTGCGCAGCAGCAAGTGAAGAAGGTCTCCGAGTCCCGCGAAAGATCCAGGTGGATCTGGCGCTTGATGACCGGGAGCTGCGGGCAAGGCGGGCGGTCGTCGATGCTTTCCGTGAACCTGATGGCCGTCGTTTCGACCCGAGGCTGGTTAAGAACCGTCTCCCCGGTCGGCTCCATCGTGCTCTGGACGCCCCTGCCGAGGACCCGGCGCGGATCATAGAGGATCTCGTCGGGGGTGATCTCCATCCCACGACGGGGAAAGTCATCGCCCTTGGGAGCGTAACGGCCTTTGGCGTGACGGTTGCGCCGGAACGCAAAGGGGTTGGCCTTCCCGTTCTGGCCGTTGCCGTTTCCGTTGTCGGACGGCATCTCGACCCCTTCCTTTCCGGACTACCGGGTGAAGACCTTGATTCCGTGCAGGACCAGCTCGAGCGTGTTGAGGGCCGGCCCCGGCAGCGTGTTCGTCACCTCGATCACGATGGCGATATTGGCGCGGAAACGCCTACGGCCCTTGATGATGTAGGGCCTCTGGCCGGTGCCGGACGAGTTGGCCAGGTCGACGAACTCGTTGTCCTGGGTAAGAGCGCGGCCTACCGCCTCGCCTTCCTTAATCCTGATCCGCCAATTATCGTTGACAATGCCAGTCGAGGAAACCGCGGTGCTTGTAACCTCGATCAGGTCAAAAGGGCCGTCTCCGGACACCGTACGGGTAAGAACGGCCGTGGCGCCGCTCGCCAGGCTCACGAACCGGAACGGGATCTGGAGCCAGTCCTCAGTAACGTTATCGGCAACGCGCAGGCGACCGAGTTCCGCAACCTCCTCGCGGAGGTCGGCAAGTTCGCTCTGAAGCTCCCCGAGATCGCCGAGCTGGCTTCCACGCGGATTGCCCATTTTCTGCTCCTTATCTCGATCGCTCACTCAGGGAGGGCCGGCCCTGGGATGGAACCAGGGCCGGCCCCTTGTTGCTGGGTTGAGACCGGTTTACATCACCGGCTTCGCCCGGCGGCCGAACATCATGACGCGGACCCGCACCGTCTCGGTCGGCGAGATGCCGCCGGGGTACTGGATCACGACGTTGAAGGTGTCGCCCGGATCGAGCGTGACCAGGAACGGCCGAGTGAAGCTCAGCACGTTCGTGATGTTGCCCGGGCCGGCGATGGCACGGAACTCCGGAGCCGCCGCGGGACCGCGGACGGACTCAAGCAGCGACGCGCCGCCCATGATGAACTCCACCGGGATCGGATCCGGGATCGGGGTGGAGTTGATGATCAGCGTGTAGTTACCACGCTGGATCAGCTTGGCGTTCGCAGTGATCGTGAGGTCTTCCATCTTGACCACCCACGACCGGATCTGGAACGCGTTGACACCCGTGAGCTGCCCGCCCACGTCCAGGTTGGTGTCCGAGGCGGTCTTTCCGCCCTGGCCCTTCGGCACCACGTAGTAGAGCTGCTCGGTCGTCACGACCGGAGCCGCTGCCACAATGTTGGTGTCGTAAAGCCAGCCCTGGTAGACGTTCTTGGCTCCCTTCACTCGGGACATAGAACGTACCTCCAAAGCGCGACGGGTTTTTTCAAATGCGGGTTTCCCGTCCATCCCCGCGTCTATCTGGTACAGCCAGATATTCTATTTGTCAGGACCTTGTAGGGCCCAAGAGTGAGCACCCCCTTTCGGAGGTGCTCACCTGTTGGAACCTAGAAGAGATCGGAGCTGTCCTCCGCGCCCATCTCCAGTTCATCGTACTGCCCGACTTCCTCCTCGGCCGACTCGTCCTGGCCGACTTCGGAAGTGTCAGGAACCCGCATCGTGCCGATCCCGACCATGTCGCTCTCGTCAGGGATACGGACGGTGCCGATGCTCTGGGCATCCGGGAGCCTCATCGTCCCGATCGAATCGACGTCCGGGATACGGACAGTGTCCGCCAGGCCCGCCAGATTCATGGTCTTGATGAGCTCGCCAACGACCAGCGTCTCGAGGAGCCGGCCGAAGACGTAGAAGGCGCCGAACTTGCCGAGGTTCGGCATGGAGAGCGCCTTGCCGAGTTCCCAGAGGCCGATCGCCGTGACCAGGCCGCCGCCCACCACTACCGGGAGGTTGGGCTTGCCGTCCGGACCAGCCGTCTCGAGATTGGCCATCTTCATGAGCTTGCCCACGATCGCGCCGGCGATCGGAGCGATGGCGACGCCGCCCAAGGCCTCAAGGCCAGGGCGCGTGCCGAGCCACTGGAAGACGCCAACGATGGGCTGACCCGCATCCATCACCGCCTGGCCGAAGCCATCGGCGACGTTGGAGATGCCGGACAGACCGGACAGGCCCTTGCGGCTCCGACGGGAACGCCGACGGGCCCGAGCGCCCTTACGACGCTTCTTGCCAGCGGCCTTCCGACGCTTGCGCCGACGGGCGACGCCGAGCGCGCCCAGACCTTCGTCCGAGCCGTAGCTGTCCACCGAGGACAGGCCCATGATGTTGTCGATGTCGTCACCAGCGAGGCTGGCGGCGATCTGCTCGAGGCCCGCCAGGCCCTTAAAGCGGCCGGCCTTGGTCCTCTTCATCTTGCGGGCAATCCGCTTCCCGCGGCGGACGGCCGAGACGCTCTTCCGGCCAGCCTTGGCCTTACGGCGACGGCGCTTCTTGCCGCCCTTGGCGCCCAGCCCCGCGAACCGACCCTTGGCCGTCCGACGACGCCGACGGGCCGCCTTCGCGAGCTTCCGACGGGTCTTCCCCGCGAGCCGGCGACGGCGCCGACGGGAGCGAACCGCGCCAAGACCGAAATCGAGATCCTCGCCCAGGCCGAACTCGAGTGTGGGATCCATGAGGTCCATGTCTTCCATGTCCTCAGTGAGATCCACAGCCGAGAGGCCGAGCTCCGTGCCGTTCGGAGTGCTGTTCTTCAGCATTGCCTTCCCTCGACTAAAAAAACAGGTTCCACAAGACGGGTGTTGAACCCATTGAAATGAGGGGCGGCAAGCCCGTGACAGGGTGAGCTTTAACTACTTAAGCTCAGCAGCGGCAGCAGCAAGCTGGAAGGCGGACATCGTCCGGCATCTGTGGCAGTATAAGGTTCCCTCGAAAGGCTTCCTCACCTTACCGAGGAACCCGCCGCAACTGATGCAACGGATCAACGACTCACCTTCGCGGGCTACGAGCTGCCTTCTGCGAGGCCCCGGCACGGAAGAACTTGATTCGGGGCCGGAGCTAGCTTTCGCCGCGGGAGGCGTCGGCTCCGGACCAGGCACTTCCGTTTTCCTCGCGTCGGACGCGTTCATTGCGTCTTCTCTTCGGCCTCAAAGAAAAAAGGCCCTTTGGCTTTTCTCCGCCATCGGGCCTTTAGCAGGGCCGTTATTGCTTTTGGACTTGTCGGTCCGTCGATCTAATTTGTACCGTTCTTAGGCTCTCGTGTCAAGCCTTTCTGGCAAATATTTTTCTAAAGTTCTATGTCGAGCGTTTTGAATCTCACCGGGCTCTCCCAGCCCCACGCCGCCTGCTTCACCGTGGGATCGGCAGCGACCCACTTTCCATTCGCCATCGGGTCCTGCATCACATAGACGTGGCTGTACTGATCGCGCTTCGTGGGATTGGCCGCGATCGCGCGGAACTTGACGGGGATTCCGACCGAGAGGGAAAGGGCGCCGAGGAGGATCGAGTTGTGCGTCAAGAATCCGTTCGCCACGAAGACGTGCTCGCGGTCGGGATCGACAATGATCGAATGGTCAGGCTCGACCTCAAGGTCAAACACCTCATACTCCCTGACCGCCTCAATCGAACGGATGGTCCTCCACGACACGGGGTAGTTCATCCTGGACCCGTTAGAGACAACAATCTCTGCGTCACGGAAGTTCCCGATCTTCTCGATGAACTTCTCGATCATCGGCCTGGAGGCAAGGACCAGACGGTGAGCGAGGCAAGGCGTCCCGTTCGAATCCCTCGTATTGAGAACATTGATGACTCCCTCAATCCCGAACCGATTGAGGAGGTCAAGCGTATCGCAAAGAAGGTCGCGGTTCACCGAGCAGACAGAGATCTGAGTCCTCGCGATTGCCTTATTGAAGTAAATCGAACCATCGCCCTTGAAGTAACCCTCAATGAAATGCTTGAGCTGCTGATTCGGAAGTTCGAAGACCCATCCCGGAACCCTCTTCGTTGCCGAAGTGCCCTCGAAGCCGAGTTCCTTCATCCACGCCATGAGCGCGCGAGAGCAGACGGCGACATCTCCCTTTTCAGAAATCGAGGCACCAACAGGCTTGTCCCAGTTGTTCTTCCTCGTGGCAGCCCATGCCTTGACGCGCTCAGCAAGTTTCTCGTCCTTGCCACAGGCGAACTTCGGACCGTGCTTGTGCTCGTAGCAACCGTCGGCAATCCAGAAGCCGAGCATGAAGAGATCTTCATTCGACAGCAGGGACGGGAAATCCGAATACACGGGCATGTCATGGGCCGATACAATGCTGTCGCCAACGGCAAGCGTGCCTGCTCTAACAGGAGTAAACCGATCGCCATTATTCTTGTAGAGCCGATGGTTCGCCGTGCACGTGAGCGTACGACCGCCGGAGATTGTGATCTTAAGAAGGTCGACGGGCGCTGTCTTGTGATACATCCGAGTCACGCGGCGCCAGATAGGCTTGGCTTCCCTGTGCCCCTTGCCCCTGACGGACAAAATCTCGATCGAGAGGTTTTCGATAGGACGAAGGAACTCCTCGTCATCCACATGATCGACTGTGTGCGTCCCGGCCATGACGAGCTTCCTGGACTCGACCGGGACGAAGTACTTATGGAGTTCCTTGACCGTCATTCGGCTAAGACGACCATCGATCTTGACCCAAACGTAAGTGCTTGAGCCAGAGAGGCAAAGATCATCGCAATCTCCGCCCCCAAACGCCAGAGTCCGATACGGATACTGGAGCGTCTCGAAGCCGCGCGTGTCGCGGATCCACTTCACGTTGTCCCGGACATACTCGAACATCGCCTTGGCTTCGCACCTGAATTCTTTGGTCTTGCAGCCGGCGTCATTTGTAATTTTGATCGCGAGGCCGCGGATGAAGGCTCCGTACTTCTGGTCCTTGAGCGACTTGATCGTGATGTCCTTCATCCGGTCGAGGGTCGCCTTCGTTCCGCGATCTCCACCAGGGATCGTGTAGACGGCAACCTGCATTGCAGGAGGGACATCGCCGACGCCGCCGAGAGCCCCGCTCAGTTCGCGGCTTGAGAGAATATCAGACAGGGAAGTATTCCGAGGAGCTCTGAAAAAACGAGCCACGAAGTCCTCCTGATTATTGCGCTATGACCAGAGTGTACTCTGGCTGAGCGCCAAGGTCAAGCCGGCTATTTCTTGGCCGGCTCAGGAGCGGCTTCGCCTTCGCTTTCCTCGCGCGCGTCGCGCATCGCCTCGATGATCTCCTTGCGGAGCTGAACGAACCAGGCCTCGTTCTCGTCGATCAGCTTCTGATCCTCGGCGGCACAGACCCTCTTGATCTCGCGCATGACCGCCTGAGGCGGCAGGCTCGCCAGGAGCCCGTTCAGGGTATCCTGCTCGAGACCGAGGACCAGGTCCACGAAGATGTCGTGCCCGACCTTGTCGCGAAGGTTGCCGATGAGCGCCTCCTTGACAATCGGATAGGCCTGAAGATACTGAGCGATCATACCGGCAGTCTCCTTATTCGTCTCGTTACTGGACGTACCCGCGAGGGACTCCTCGACGGGGATGGCCTCGGGCTGGGCCTGAACCTGAGCCTCCTGCTGAGGCTGCTGGGGCATCGGCATCGGCTGGGGCTGGACCTGGGGGCGAGGCTGGGGACGGGGAGGCATCGGAGGGGGCTGCATACGAGAGGCCTTCCTGGCGCCAGCCTGCATCTTCTGGGCCTGCTGGAACATCTTGAGCTTGGCATCCGCGTCGGCATAAGGCGCAAGAAGCGGGGCCGCAATCTGGCCCATGTCCCTGATGATCTCCCCAATACCGCCGCTCTTGTCCTTCTCCCTGGGGTGGGCGCTCTTGGCAATCTCGATAATCGACTCGGCCGCCTCCTGGGCCGTCTTCATCGAAGTGAGGCCGGCATTCGTCATCGTGTCCGTGATCTTCGTCACGAGCTCGAGGCTTGAGTCTTTGTTCCCCTTGAACATGTCCAGGAGCTGGAACTGCAACTTCTGCTGCTCGACGCCGTGGATCCGGGCTTTCTCTTCGTCGTGCTTCATCTCTTCCCGGCGGAACTTCATCTCTTCATCGAAGCGCCGGCGCTGCTCCTTAAGCTCCTCCTCGAACTTCTGCTTCTCGAGCTTGATCTGCTCGTCAGCACGGCCGCGCTCGCCCTTGCGCTCATCCTCAGTGCGGTGCCGCTCTTCCTTGCGCTCCTCCTCCTTACGACGTTCTTCCTCCTTGTGCGCATCGTCCTTACGGCGCTCCTCCTCGAGCCTGAGCTTCTCAGCTTCCTTCCTCTCGTTCTCCCGGCGGCGCTCCTCCTCAAGACGACGCTTCTCCCCCTCCGCACGCTCGGTGTCACGCAGTCTCTGCTCTTCGCTCCTAGCCCTGTCCCGCTCTTCCTGCTGCTTGACGGACATGGCCATCATCGACTCGAAGGCATTCTTGTCTCCGGCCTTGGTATCGCGCTCAAGGACCTTCTCAAGAAGTCTTTCGACCCGGTCGTCGCCCTTGGGCTGGGCGGCCTGCTGGGCAGCCTGGAGAGCCTGCTGGGCCTGCTGCTCAATCATCTTCTCGAGGAGCCGGGTGACCCGATCATCCTCCTTGGGCTTCATCTGGGCCTCAAGCAGCTTCTCGAGCAGCTTTTCGGTCCTGTCCTCCTTGGGCTGGGCCTGAGCAATCATGCTCTTCATCTCGGCCATTGCCAACTGGAGCTTGCTATCGAGGAGCTGCTGCTGGACGGTAGAGGAGGCGGCCTCCGGGGCAGCAGCAGCATGGTCCTTCTTCTTCCCGCCATCGTCCATGAGCATCTTCCACATGAGGAAGTCGTTCATGGAGTTGGGCTGGCCAGCGGCGGCTTCTTTCACGGAGTCCTCCTCCTTCTTGTCCTTGTCGGTACCGAGATACTTATTGAGGATTTTCTGCTGGAGGTCAAGACTCTGAAGAGCGGCCATGTCCGACGACATCTTCTTGACGGTCTTCAAAGTGTCGCCCAGGGGGTTGCTCTCAGGCGTTTGGGCTTCAGGCATCTCGACCTCGCTCTCTTTGAATTCGAACCGAGCCTTATCTACGTTCTTGATGGGTTTCCTGTCCTGATCGCAAGGCACGGCGAAATAGACGCCCGGGCCCTTCTTCTCGGCAAACGACTCTTTAATCCTGCCACGAAGGGTATCGTATTCTTCGCCAGGATTAAATTCAAGCCATCCCATGATGCTCTGCATTACGCCGCCGCCGTTATTGCCTATCCCCTCTCTTTTTATGTGCCAATACCCCCTTCCGCGGGAGTCCTCAGGGATAGACTGGATAAATTGCTCAAAGGCTTCCGATCCCTGGATATGACTCTTTCTGCCAGCCATGGGATTATTTATACCTCCACATTATTCAATTGTCCAGGATTATTGTGGAGCCACAAAATTTGCCCACTAACTTTATTCCACAGGCGCCATGAATCATCGTGGTTTTGGACATGTTTCTGGTAGGCCTTGCTGAGGCAGAAACCCCCTTCCAGTAAAGCCCGCAGCCAGTCCAACCCCATTTCCCGTACCATTATCAAAATTCTATTTCATCGGGCCTATCTAATCCAGTCCTTTTTTGGGGTTCGCCATGTATCGCCCTGAAGAACTAACCATAGCGCACGTCGAGAAGACCCTGAAGTGGAAACCCCGAATTTGGATAGGAAGTTGTTATGGGGTTGCTTCAGGCATTGTCGATAAAAAATTGGTCCGCGGTAAAGCCATCTATGGTCATTACCGGGGGCCCATTTCAAAAGACAGCTATTGGAAGGATAGACGCAAATTGGGGTTCGTCCATCACGGGTGGATTGAATTACCAGACGGCCGCATTCTCGACCCTACCCGATGGGTCTTTGAAAACAGGAAGCCCTATATCTATTTGGGCGAAATCGAGGATCCCTTTAATTGCAGGGTATGCGGTCATCCTGAAGACGCCCACCAAATGGGGTTTTTCAGGGAATGTGAGCTCTGTGGGGACTGCCTTGATTTCGAGAGGGTCAGGCCCGAATATGACCCAGGGGGTAATGTGCTCAGGGCCATGATGGAACGCCCCCCTCCCCCTTTCAATAAAAATAGCCCCCCCACCCCCCTCCCCCTCCAGGGCAAGGCCAAGGAGCATGTATTTGGCCTTCTAGGAGACCCCCCCTACCTGACCAAGGATATGGTCTTCTGGCTGGCCAACCTGGCCCTCCCCAGACTGGGGTCCTATGTCCGGCCTATATACGAGGCCATCAAATGGGGAGGATATGAATCCTATATCCCCATGGACAACAGGAAGGCTATACTGGACGACCTACCCCCCCTCCCCCCCCGATAGTTAAATAGGGCTAATTAAATAAATAAAAAATAAAATAAAGATTATATTTGATAGAGGTACCCCCCAGGGGGCCAAAAAGGGGGGGTTTGGGGCCGCAGAGAGTACGGGGTGCCCAGCAGGGGTCGGGGTCGCCAAAAAACCTCCAACAGAGCTTTTTGGAAATCAATTACTTCTTTTTGGTTGATTTCGTGTTTAGGCCCTCAGGGCCAGAAGGAGACGGCATGGACATGCTCGTGGTCGCGGTGGTGGCGGGGATGGCGGCCATCCTCGCGAGGCTGGTGTACGGGGCGGTGAAGTACAACAAGACGGTACCCCCCAAGGCAGGGGGGCACCGGGTGGCTTGGTGGTTCTTCGGCCCCCCCAAGTTCACCATAACCTTCGAGGAGCGCAAGTTCGCCTTCCCGTGGGAACTGGAGAGAATGGCCAAAGAGGCCAAGACCAAGGAGGAGGCCCCCAAGGCCGAGGCGGAGGGCTCGCCCGAGAAGGCCCCCACCCCCCCCAAGGGCCTTGTGCGCCCTGCCTGGTACAAGAGGCTGCTCAGCCGCAAGGCCAAGGCGGTCGAGGCCAAGATGGAGCCCGCGAAGGCCGAGAAGGCAACGCCCAAGAAGGTCAAGAAGGCCAAGGGCAAGGGGATCTGGTTCCGGGTCAAGGGGCTCTTCTCCCGGTCACCCAAGTCGGCCAAGAAGGCGGCCAAGGCGGTCGAGGCGCTCAAGGCGGTCGAGAAGGCCGAGGGCAAGAAGGCAGTCAAGAAGGCGGTCAAGGCCAAGGCCAAGAAGACCGGGAGCAAGGTGGTTACCCATCCCTCCCCCACCCGCTTCTTCGAAGTGCTCAAGGATGAGACGCCCGCTCCGGTGAGCGACGTCGAGGTGCTCGCGACGTCGGGGATCAGCGAGCCCGCCCCGGAGCCCGCTCCCGCGCCCGAGGCACCCAAGAGCACGAAGGACGAGGTGCCCGCTGGGACGCACTAGGCAGTATCCTCCCCGGCGTTGCCCGGCTTAACGTGCCGGTCTACGACGTCGGGTTGACATTCGGGTTGGGGCCGAAAGGCCCCGCCCTTTCGGCCGCCTGTGCGTCAGGCGGCCAAGAGGGGTAACTAACCACACTTAACTACAAAGGAGAGAATCATGAGTCACCCGCTCGCAATCATCTTCGCCATGGAGAAGGAGACCGCCGCCGAGGTCTTCGCCAAGCTCGAGGCGAAGTTCCCCACCAAGGCCAAGGCGGTCCTCCTCGACCTTTTCGAGGAATACTTCAAGGCCATGCAGGCGGAAGGCAATCCTTTCGCCCGGCCGTACCTCCAGTTCGTCGAGGAGCGCCGCGCCGAGATGAAGAAGACCGGCGACGCCTTCTGGAGCGCCATCCAGCAGATGCGTAGCGATGAAGATGCACACATCGCCCGGGGCGAGGTCTGGAAGAACGGCCAGTGGGAAAAGAAGGCTCCCATGGTCTTTGGTCTGACCCACGGGTTCACCTATCTCGGGGGTTTCGACGTCTCCCGGGATGTCCGGGAGTACGGGCGGGGCTGCTACGAGATGGAGTGCCCCGTCTGCGGCGCGGCCCGGAAGGACAGTGTCCGGAGCTACGAGCCGGTGGACGCGACCCTCTACTCCTGCTTCAAGTGCAGGGTCCTGTGGGGGGACGAGTCCCTTATCTTGGACTTCTCGGTTCCCACGCCCGAGGAGATCACGAAGTACCGGCTCCCCAACCCGTGGGTGACGCGAGGGTAGCCCTTCGAGCCAAGGTTCAAGCGTCCCCGCCTCAAGTGGGACGCAGGCGTCACTCCACAAATACCAAACAGTAAAGATAGAGAACGAAGAGATTCGAAAGGAGAAGCAAATGGGTGGACTCGGAATCGGACACACGGCGCGGGCGATCCGGCAGGCTCTCATCACGGACGAGCGGTTCAAAGCCGCGGGAGTCGGGCTCATGCCCGATCAGCTCGTGGCCGACAGGCTCGGAGTCTCTAAGAACGCGGTGCATCAGTACCGCCACCGCCGGGGAATCCCGAGGGCGACCTGCGAGGCGACGACCAAGGTCATCCGCGAGGCACCCACGAGGTTCTACGTGTTCTTCCACAAGGGCACCGGAGCGAACATGATCAGCCTGTACCCCAACCACAAGGGCATCACGATGTCGCGGTTCAAGAAGGAGTGCGAGCTCGGGCGGGAGCTCCGCCGCGATGAGATGGTGAGGAACGGGAAGGTGATCCGGCGTAGCGAGCCGTTCGGCTTTCGGATCATGCACAACCAGAGGAAGCAGACCGACTCCTAGGCCCGGCCCAGCTTTCCAGCAATCGACCGCAGGCGTTCACCTGCGGCGCTCTTCCTGTCCTGCGACATGGATGGGACCTGTCACAAGAACGAACGAGGGACACGCACATGACCCAGATCCAGACCCTGATGGCCCAGCTCACCGAGGCCGGCTACGAGCCCCGCCGCAAGGAGCTCCTCGCCGTGGTGGGCGCCCTCACGGCTCCCAAGGGCATGGGGGCCCCGGCGCTCCTGCTCGAGGGGGCCCCGGGCTGCGGCAAGACCGCCCTCGCCGAGTGCGTGGCCAAGGTGCTCAAGTGCGAGTTCGTCTACGCCCTCATGCACCCGTGGACGGACACGGACGAGCTCTTCATGGGCGTGGACGTCGCGGCGGCGGTGGCCGGCGACTCCGCATCCGTCCGGCAGGACGGAGTCCTCGCCCGGGCGGCCAAGCTCTCGCTCAACACCATGATGGTCGTGGTCTGCCTCGACGAGGTGGACAAGACCTCGGAGCGCGCCGAGAACCTGCTCCTCGACTTCCTCCAGACCGGTCGCGTCCCGGTCAAGCCCGGCGTCCAGATCCAGGGCAACCTCGGGCACATGGTCGTGTTCCTGACCTCGAACGGCATGCGCGAGCTCGGAGACGCCCTCCTTCGCCGCGTCCGCCGCGTCCGCATGGATCCGCTGCCGGTCGCCTCGGTCGAGCGTCTCGCCGCCGCGCGTACCGGAGTCCCCATCGGCGTGGCCAAGCTCGTGGCCCGCGCCATGAGGGAGATCGCCCAGCACGAGGGCAACAACGCCATCTCCCTCCAGGAGATCGTCCGCGGTCTGGCCGAGATCTGGAAGGTGGCCCAGTCCCACGACGACGTGCGGGAGATCCTCTCGGGCTGGGGCGCGCGCACCCCGAAGGGCGCGCAGGCGGCCGCCCAGAGCCACCTCTCTTCCGCCATCTGGGCCGAAGTCATCAACGCGCGGAGGTAGTTCGAACTCCGGAGAGCCCTTTCTCAACAAGCAAAAAAACCGTAAAGGAACCTTCGCCATGACCCCCGGCAATAAGCCCCTCCGCCTCAAGGATGCCCGCAGACTCGCCGCCAAAGGCGGATTCAACGGACTCATTGAGGCGCTGTCTATCGCCAAGAACGCCGAGAACATGAAGGAGCTGTTTCGTGCTTGCGGTCTAGAGTATCGGAGCTTCAGCGAGTCGGCCGAGGACATTCTCACGCCCGATATGATCGACCGCGCCATCTCTCGCTTGGGCGCGAAGTGGCCGAATGATAGCAAGGACAACGGCCAGAAGGACCAGCCCAAGAACGAGCAGGCTCAAGAGCAGGATTCGCCCCCTACGTACGAGGACACGTACGACGACTACAACACCCAGGACGAGGCCGACAGACTGCCCCATCAGCCCGCGCCGGTGAATCAGGAGATGAACTCCAAGCAGGGGGAGAAAACTTACAACGAGTTCCTTCGCCCCAGCAACATCGCCACCGGCAACAAGGAGTGGGGTGGCGCATTTGCCTCCAAGGAGCTTGCCGAGAAGGAGGCCGCCAATCTTGGAAAGGAGTCCCACGAGCTTGTCCGCGCTTTCGACAGGATCTTCCGCAAGTGCTTCGTCGGCGCGTCCGGCACTGAGACGCCCCGCCTCAATACGAAGAAGCTTGTCCGGGAACTCGTGAGCCGGCGCATGGGCCTCGGTCGCATCCGTCGCGAGGAGCAGGAGCGCGGGAAGATCCTCCTCCTCGCGGACATCTCCGGTTCATGCGAAGAGGTCGCCAACGCGACGCTCGGTGCTTGCCTGGCCATTTCGAAGGCTGACCACAACACGGAGGTGATTGCCCACTCAAACGGAATCCCGGAATGGGGGAACGGCATCGAGTTTACCCCCAAGGCTTACGATATCTTCGGCGATCAGGAGCGGCACGCCCAGTCGTATTGGGAGGCCCTGCTCACGCGTGATGTTGTCGGCGTCGTTGCCTTTGGCGACTGGGACGCGGTCGAAACCTACAAGTCGATCGCCGCCAAGTGCCCCCTCATCTGGCTGGATCAGGAAGGATCGAATACTGGTATGCCCGAGTCGTCCGGCAACTACACGGGCTGGGGGCATCCCCCCTTCGCCTACTGGATCAATGTCGGTAATGCGGTGCAGGCCGTCATCGCCCTGCGCCAAATTGCGAAGAAAGGAGGATGCGCATGACTATCCGACCATGGTTCTAAGTACGTTGTTGGCATCCCACGGTTGTGTCATGGAAGCCTGAAGTAAGTGCAATGATTCAGAAAGGAGGCGCTGATGGACACGTCCTGACAGTCGCGTGTGTGTAGTACCCCTCGAGCCATGTCCTACTACAGGGCTGGGTCTGGACTACCCGAACGGTAGTGCCGCCAGACTGGTGGGTGGGGCGCCGATCGAAGAGATCGGGAGTCGCTCTCTGGCTTGTGGGTGGGCACATCTGGCCGCGCGCGGCGCGGGTGATGGGCCCGGGAGGTCGCTCCTCCACCTGACCCAAAGGGTCGACACGGGACAACCCTCACGACTGGCGCGTGGGGCGGGGCTAGCCCTGTCGGTTCCTTTGGTCGTCAGGCGTACTAACCGGCGCCAACTGGAGGATGCCTCGTCACTCCAGCTTTTATAAATTAGGTAAAATGAATGGATATGCCTCAGTTGATAGTAAGCGTAAAAATGCTGAAAGGTGCCGGTTATGTCAAAGTCAGTGGCAGTAGCAGATGCCAGACCGGTCGACCGGGCAACGGAATCGAATGAGCCCTGCACAATGTGCAGTGCTCGACCGACCCAGCCCGTGTCTGCTCGTCTGGTACCCAAAGGCAAGGTGAGCAAGATGTACCTCTGCGAACCATGCAGAGAGGCGGTGCTCGCTAAGGCCTAGCGGCTCCCGTAAGCGCGCTCCGGGGGAAACTCCGGAGCGCGCCCCGGGGTCCACTGGACTCTCAATTCCTCCAAGTCGGCAAAAAGGTTTTCGCCATCCTTGTTCCAAAATGGCGACGTCCCACAGACGTCTACTGTGGCGCTAGCTCAGCGTGAGAGGGCAACTTACAGGAGGTTGGGCATGAAACCCAACACGTACAAGCCCGCGCCCGCCCGGCAGCTCATCATGGCGCCCATCGGGGCGCAGGAGTACCACGCCATCCGGGCGGAACTCGTCACTCTCTCCTACAAGACCTCCAGCTTCGCCAAGGCGCTGTGGGGCCTCGAGGAGGCGGTCGCCAAGAAGTACCGGCTCGTCAACGCGGCGATCCTCCGGATGGCCGACCTCAAGGTGGTGCCCGCCAACGCGGTCAAGAGGGTGATGGCCTTCCGGCAGATGCCCGAGGGCAGCACCTACCTCGAGATCGGGCTGGAGTACCCGGGGCTCCCGTTCGTCCGATCCAAGTTCGACATGTCCTTGCCCGTGGCCAAGGACCCGGCAAAGGACGCCGAACTCGAACTCCGTAGCATCGAAGTCAGCAACGAGCGGTTCCTCGCACTTCTCAAGAGCGAGAAGTCGCAGCCCGTCACGGAGCAGCCCGGCCTCGACTCGTCGGTCGTCAAGAGCGTCGTCTTCTACGCCCCCAAGCGGATGTTCAGGGTGGAGAAGATGAAGAACATCCGGCGCGTGGTCGCCAGCGAGGCGCGCCATGGCGGCAAGTTCTGGATGGAGGTGGAGTTCAAGAGCGGCTCCGTCTACGACCTGGGAACCGTCGAGGTCGGCAAGGCCGCTCCCGCGCCCAAGGCCGAAGTCAAGGCGCCCGTGCCCCAGCCCGAGCCCAAGGTCGAGTCGAAGCCCAAGGACAAGTCCTCCTGCCAGATGGAGGATTGCTCCGCACTCGGCAAGTGGCTCCTCGAGGTCAAGTCCAGCGACGCGCAGCCCGCGCTCATCCAGACCTGCGACGGGTGCCAGGGCAATCTGAAGAAGCTCGGCATGGTGCTCGCCGAGACGACCCTGTAGTCCAAGCCTCTCCTTGAACCGCGGGGGCCCCAATATCCGGTTGGGGCCCCCGCCCCGTTCTGCCCTCTAGGTTTGAGGGCGTAACCGGGCGTCAACTAACCGATTCAAAAACTACTAACCATAACGGAGGGGCAATGGTAACGACCCGTTGGGAATGCGGTTCCTGCGGACGTATGAACACGTACGCCGGTTCCGTCTGCCGCTTCTGCGGAGTCATCGACAAGGACATGAGCACGTGTCCCTGTTGCGGCGAGGCGCGCGAAGAGCGGCTGGTCTACATCTCGACCAAGATTGAAGGCCGACTCGAACCGTTCTTCAAGAAGTGGGTCTGCACGACCTGCGCCGATCTTCCGTCGCTCGAGCATTATACGGACGATGAGAACCGACTGCTCAACAAGGCAGAGTTTAAGGAGACCCGGTGCAATCTCTGCGGCAAGAACAAGAAGTCTCTCTTCTCCAAGGTTCCTCCCGGCATGGAAGGCGCACTGGAGCAGCGTGCCGGCAAGTGGGTCTGCAAGGCCTGTATCCATGTGCATCTGGGGACCAAGGACTCGCGCCGGAAACTCACCCAGACTGTCCAGTACAGGTGCGCCAAGTGCGGGCAGGCGAGCCTCCAGAACATGCTCTTCAAGCTTGCCGCCGACAGGCGCGGACACGACTGTGAACTCTGCTTCGGGAGCGGTACGGTAGGCAAGATCAAGACGGTCAAGGTCTTCCCGTGGATGAGCGACGAGGAAGTCAAGAAGGCAAATAAGGAGCCGATCAAAGGGACCTGCGAAGGATGCAACGGTACGGGCAAGTGCCCCAGCCGTAGCGCGCAGTGGTTCATCTACTCCATCGCACTTACGGATCTGGATGAGAGATTCAGGCGCGAGCTTGAGTCCTATGTCGGCCGTCTTCTCTGCTTCAGATGCTCTTGCCCTGATATCGGATTCTTTGAGGACTATGAGCCCGATCCCGAGAATCCCAGGTATTGCTCGGAACCCGGCTGCCGAATCATCATCAACCGGTGGCATTTCGGGAACAAGTGCCATGCGCATGAGCCGCGGGGCAGGTTCTGCAAGAAGTGCAACAAGAGGCTCTATGATAACGAACCCGGCGATTACTGCACCGAGCACGTCGTTCGGGAGTGCCCGGTCTCGACCTGCAAGAGACCGCTCGAAGAAGACGAGCCCGGTCCCTACTGCGTCATGCACTATGACGGGGAAGGAAAGTTCGATCCGTCATCGGTACCGCAGTCGATCGGTCGGACCATCGCCGACAAGGGCCCATTCAGTGCGGAGAACCCGATCAAGCTCATCATCATGAAGGAGCGCGGGGAGCTCCTCCTGAAGAAGGTCGGCAACGTCTATAACCGCAGTACCGAAGATGCCAAGCGACACCGAAAGAGAAAGGACGAGCTCCTCAGACAGCGACGATGGTTCGTCAGGCAACTGACTGAAACGCTTCCGAGGGGGATACGCCCTGATGATGCAGGTTCTTATCTCGCCGATGTGCGAGAACGAATCGAGCGGCTTAAGACGCTCCCCCCCAGGATAGATGAGGCAATCGAAGGGAGGAAACGAGAACGTATCGCGCTTGTCCAGAAGGTCGTAGGGACAGGCGCGAGCGATCCGGTCAGGGAAGAGATAGACGGAATCACCCGGGACATCAAGGGACTGAACAAGGACAAGCAGGACGTAGCCAACCGCATCAAGTCCAGCGAGACGCTCATCGAGCGAGTCGTCTCTCTTGAGATCGAGATAAAGGACCGTGTTAAGGAAGCCAGAATATGCCACGACCGCGAGGTCATCGCCGAGGCGCGAGCCAAGCGGTTCGAGGCCGTATCCGTCGACGTCGGCTGGTACATCCGCCGCATCGAGGCCCGGAGCGAGGCCGAGATGGAATGGTTCATGGCCGAACTTGCGGTCAAGGCCGAAGACATCCCACGGATTCGGGCAGCCAGGAATGAACCTAATCCAGTTCGACGGCGAGAGCTCCTCAAGGCCATCCTCGAGGAGAATGCGGTTGTCCACCAAAGGAGGCAGCATAAGCCGCACATCGGGATTATCCTCCCGAAGTGCGACAAGTGCGGGAAGATCACAGCGGATGAGTTTTACAGGATCGAGCCGAAGAAGGAGAAGCCGCCTAAGACGCCAAAGCCGGCATACCCGACCGTGACATTGCCCGCATCTGTGATCAAGACGAAGTGTACGGGTCGCGGTTTCTGCCCGCTTCACTCGCTCGCAAAGATGTACAGGAGGATCCTCAAGGAGAACCTGAAGGCAAAGGCCTTCAGCCCGGATCAGAAGAGCGCGAATCAGGAGATGACGCTCAAGGATGAGATCAAGTCAACGCGGAAGATGCTCAAGTTGACTCTCTCCGAGAAGGAGAGGATATCCATCAGCGTCTATCTTGAGAGGCTGCTCAAACGGGCGAATACGGTCGTAGTCGAGCGCAGGCTCTTCTGTCATGACAACTGCGGAAGCCTGCTTCATCTTACGGCCCATGAAGCGGTGACCGTCTCGGATGATCTGAAGAACAAGAAAGGAGCAAAGCCAGATCAAGCTGCCGCAAAGGTCAACATCAAGGTCTTGTGCAAATTCTGCTACGAGAACTACGACTATGTTCTTGATAGAGAAGCCAAGGAGCACATGGATGAGGCCAATAAGGCAGCCGAAGAACAACGGCAGAGAGAGTCGGACACGCTCAAGACAATGAGCCAAAGGAACATCTTTATTGCGGCTGGCATCATGCCAAGCCCGGAACAGGTTGCAGACGAAAAGGAGAAAGACGATGAACGCAGGCGTGAAGAGCGCGAGTTGGAGTTCCTTGCCAAGGAGCTCGAAGCCAGAGTGACCGGAATACCTCCAAAGCACGAGGAGAAGCTCTACAAGCGGCAGATCCCGTACGAGTACCGGCTCATCTGGCGCCGGAAGAAGAAGCACAAGGACTAAGGAGAAGATGATGCTGAACATCGCGAACCTGGAAGTCCAGCAGGCCCTACGCCTCTTCGGGCACCTCATCGTAGGCGCAAGCCGGGGGATCCTCTTCGGAGGCGACCGGCTGACCTGTTGCGATGAGGCAGTCATCCTGAAGGACGATAGCGCCGTCGTCGGCATCGCCACGCTGGCTCCTGAGGGCGAGGGTACGGGCGTCCCGACCATTGTCGGAATCTACATCGTGCCTGAGATGCGCAAGCGCGGCTACGGGGTGGCCCTCATGAAGGCGACGCTCGAGCGCTGCCGCGAGAGGGGGTTTGCAAGGGTCAGGATCGACCCAATCTCGCCCGGCGGCATGAAGGTCGTAGACCACGTATCCAAGGAATACGGCCCCATGCTCATCGTCAATGTTGCGTCCACGGATGCCGCCATCGGAAATCTACTGTAAGGAGAACATCTTATGAACTAGGTCTCTGCCTGCTGTATAGAAAGTCGTATAGAAAAACGCAGTACTACAAACCATCCAGCCAAAAAAAAGGACTATACAAATGAACACACCCAACCAACTCTTCTTCTCCGTCATCAACGGCCTTGTCTCGTTCGGCTTCAGACCGATTCGTGCGGTGAACGCCATGTGCGTTGGCGCCTTGACCAAGAAGTCGGACAAGGTATGGGAGGTCCTGCCCGAACAGGATATCAAGTACGCCATGTGGATTGACGACGACCCCAACGGTGCCATGCGCCTCAACAACAGGACTCTCGTCGAGTGGCGGCTCCGCAAGTTCATCAAGGATGAGGCCGTTTCCGTAGTCATAGGCGGCCATCCCTTCCAGAACCTCTTCCGTCACTACCAGTTCAACCTCCCGCTGAAGAGCGGCGAGGAACTGCGGAAGGGCTTCATGAAGGCCATCCGCGACATGGTGGAGAAGAAGCAGGACAGCGCCGTCCAGTCCATGGTCTTCTACTTCAAGGATCGGCCGTACCTGAAGGGGATGGTCGAGGCGGCAGTCTCCGGTGCCGACAGCTACCACCACGACGAGGAGTTCGAGAGGAATCTGGCCATCTACGACAGCCAGCCTGACCCCGCCGACGCCTAGCGCATACACCCGAGTCTCCGCAACGGGTCGAAGCTTGCGGGGTCGCGATTTGGCCTGTGCGGCGTGACAGCACAGGGGGCACGAGGAGATGTGTAGCTATATGCTCACCGTATTCTTCCTCAAAGGCGGTTCCGACGAGAACCGCCAGGCTCTGGACTCCATCCTGCGCGAGCTGAGGATGGTCGAATTGGAGAACTATAAACTCCAGACGACCGCCAAGGCGCTTGGACAGGATGTGGGTGTCACCGTCACCTTCGCCAAGGAGGACTGCCGACGCCTCCGCAACGGATGGACGGGGACTCCTGGAGCCGGCGGCTCCTAGTCGAACCCCTTGCCCACATTGGGCTGGACCATCAGGGGATGGTTGAGAGAGGGGGCGCCCGTATGGGGCGCCCCAGTTTATGCCCTTCCGCGTGAAGGGCATAAACTGTTTCTCTCGAATCAACTTATCAGGAACAAGACAAATGTGCGACCAATGTCTCTGTGGCTTCAAAGAGTTCGGCGAGGTAGTGCCCGGGTGGGATCTTCTACAGGCGAATGAGGACGGAATCGTTGTCAAGCAGGGAAACTGGGTTCTCGCCCGGCGCATCACCTCCGATGGTAAGCCCCAGTATGAACTCGCCTACACCTGGAATCGTGCGCCGCTTGCCGACCCCTTCAAAGGCGACAGCATGGCCTGGGGGAAAGCCATGGACGAGGTGCCGGGCAAAGAGGGCGAAAGAGTCTCCGGCAAATTTGATGCGAACCTGAGCCGCTTCGAGCTATCTCTACAGCGCAGCGGGCCGATCGACGGGTTCTTTCTCATCTCAGCATGTCTCGAAGCCGGGTACAGAAGTCGGATGGATTTCATCACAGTTGCCCGCTGGCTTTTTCACCGGATGGGGCTTCTTGTAGAATCAGAGTTGCCGAAACAGTAAGGAGGAATGGTCATGAAGAACCTGCTGGAATTTGCCGTGGGCGAGCGGCACTGCTACATCAGCGACAGGATTCACGACAAGGACGTGAAACATGTCCGCTGCGAGATCACCAAGGAGATGGCCAAGGCCATGGCGACCGTAGTCGGCAAGGACATCGGCAACAAGGACTACATCTGCATCAGCGTGAACGAGGACGCCTCCTACGAGAAGAAGCGCGTCTTCGTCTACCAGCACGACTTCACGTACTACCTGTACATCGTCTGGAAGGACTAGCTTTAGAGAGGAGAACTGGATGATCGACATCCGCGGGTACGACAAGACAGAAGTGCTCATGGCGCTCTACAACAAGGCGAAAACGCAGGGAAAGGGTATCCTGCACTTCGACCCCGAGCCCATGACACTCGATGAGGCTCAGAGGCTCATCGACAAGAACCCGAGCCTCTATTTCGACTACGTGAAGGGCCGCATCATGAAGGTCGACCTGCGCGGGAACGAGGTCGACACCTTGCTGTACAACCGTGACAACGGCCCCGGGGCGGCCGAAGATGCCTGGCTCGACTACCTGACCGCGCCCAAGTCGTCAGACCTCCGCAATCCAGCCTACGACGGTCCAATGGGGGTCTTTGAGGGCTATGGAGACTACGACAAGTAAACACAAGTACCAGCAGATACCTGCGGCGCTATTCCTGTCCTGCGACATGGATGGGACTTGTTCGAATAACTACTGAGAGGAGAACCCCATGAGAACTATCTTCACGCATCTCCGCCCCGACCTCGACGCTGTGTCGTCAGTCTGGTTCTACAAGCGCTTCGTCCTCGCCAAGGACGAGGAGGCGAAACTCACCTTCGTCCCGGCCAACTGGAACGGCGCCGAGATGCAGCCGGGGGACGTTGCCCTCGACATCGAGGCGGGCGGCAAGGGCGAGAAGGGCGCGAAGCTCTCGGACGGCCGGGTCATGTCCTGCTTCGCCGGGCTCGTCGAGAGCCACGGAACGGATGCGCAGTACGCCATCCTCCGCCCCGTCGTCGAGTTCGTCGACGCTCAGGACTCGACCGGCGACGCATTCACGACACTCCTGTCGGGTGTCGCTGAGTGCCCCTGCTGTTTCCTGCCCTTCAAGCCCCGCCGTGAGCAGATCCCCGCTTCCATCCGCATCGGCTCCCTCGAGTCCATGTTCCGAGTCATGGAGCGGCTCGCCAAGGAGGACTACCATGAGACCGTCCGCCGCTTCTCCGAGATTCTCGACGCCATCTACGAGTCCGGGCTCGATCTCCAGGAGGCCGAGAAGGAGGCCAAACTCGTCGAGATGATCGGCCCGGTAGCCTTCGTCAACTCGATGTCAAAGAACCCCCACCTCCATCCGAAGGTCTTCGCCAAGCGGGACGCCCGGGTCATCGTCCGCTTGGACGCGTCCAATCTCTGCGTCCTCCGTCGTGATACGGAGAAGATGAACCTCGGGAAGATCGTAAGGCCTTTCGTCGAGAAGAACGCTCCGGACGAGCTGGTCGGCGATGAGAAGTGGTTCTTCCATCCGGCGGGGTACCTCGCGGCCCGGGGCACTCTCAAGGCTCCGGCCAAGGCGCTGTCCCGGGTGGATGCACGAGCGCTCGCCCAGCACATCGCCAATTCCATCTAACGGGAGAGAAGATGTAAAAATCCTCTCGACCGCGAGGTGTTAATGTTTCTTCAACCCGGGGCATTGTGCGAAAGGAGCTTATGATCACCAAGGCGAACGGCAAGCCATTCACCAAGCAAGACGAATGTTTGAAGGAGCTGGGATACGCCGTCATCTGGATGACCTACTATCACCCGGAGCTTTTCACGCACGCTGATCCGAAAGCACGCCATGCAATGGCGGCGCAGAAAAAACGCGTCGAAACCCTTATCGAGGAACACAGAGCCAGCAACTTCAAGTACGAACCGACGGACAAGTACTGGGAGGAATTCCTCGAAAGGATCATCGACGAAATCGAGAACATGAGCTGAACACAACCTCACGGCTTCCCGCCGCCCGCGAGCTGGCGCGGCATATCGCCGGCTCGCTCTAGACCACTCGATTGTCTAAGGAGGCTTTATATGAACCGACGAGGATTTCTGTCCCTTGCTCTCGGTGCCTTAGTCGTACCAACCGATGCTCTTCGTGGTTTGGTCGGGAGGAGCAACATCGTTCCTTATCATCTTCCGCCCAGACTTCTCAAGAAGACGCCGAAGATGTCGATGATCTGGATCAGTCCGCAGTATGGGAAATCCTTGCTCTCCAAGTGGGTCGACGAATCGGAGGCGACGATCCGTCAGGTCTTCGAGAAGTGCCGTGCCCATCAGAAGGCGCATGGCTATCCGACGGTCGTCTTCCTCGACGATGGAGTCAAGCGTATCTAGAGCCGAGCAAGGAATATTCTCTAACCTCTTTCATCTCCCAAAAAAGGAGGAACTGCATGAACATCCCCACTTATCCATATCTCTGGATGTCCCGGGTCGAAGATCTCGAGCTCGTCAAAAAGGCTTTCGATGGCCCCGGCATCCGCTGGCAGACAGGCCCCGCACTCGAACGTCATAAGAGAAACGACGACCAGCCACTCTACCTCTACATCCACATCGACGATCTAGAGCAGGCCGCAGACCTGATCAGGCCGTCGGACAGGAGAGCGATCATTGTCGAGCCGAAAGGCTCCAAGGACGACAACCTCAATCGCCCCATGGTCTACAATCCGGACTACGACAAGCGGCCGGTAACCGAGGCGGACATGCTCTTCGACTTCATCGTCGAGGCGCATCTTCTGGTCAAATTGCTCGACTGGAGCGACCCGGAGACCACCATGGCCAAGTATCTGGATGAGGTGGCTGGGTCCGCCGAGTACAACACGTCCATAGCCATGCATCGGAAGGCGATCGAGGATTCCCTCGAAAAGGGGGAACCTGCCGTCTTCCCGTGCCCCCATTGCAAGGGGACAGGAACGAAACGCGGTGCCGACTGCGAAGCCTGCAACGGAGAGGGGACGATGGTCCTCAAGGCCGCCTGTACCAAGGGTATCGAGACCTTCTTGATCTACGTTGAAATGGTCGTCAAAGTCATCGAGGACGTCTGCGAGCTCGACGGTGTAATGGTCACCGACGAAAGCCGGATCGACAACTTCCCGGTCGACGACAGCAAGCTCGAGGAGATATCCAGCGAGCTCGGCTTCAAGGTCTCGACAAATGATCGAGTGCTCGATCTCGCCAAGAAGCTGGCCGCCGAAAATCCTGGCTTCTTCGGAGAAACAGAGGAGGAACAAGCTTGATCAATCTCACCCACGTCTTCGAAGACTACGACACCAAGAAACTCGTCGCCCTCTTCTGCCCGCTCTGCGACGGCCAAGTCTTTGGGTGCCCCGATCCGGCCTGCGAAGATGACAAGGAGAACGCCCATCACGTCTACAAGTCGGACTGCCCGGATTTCTCATCAGGCAAGATGATCGTCCGAGAAATGAGCCCCGATGTGATCGCGGCAAAGAAGCGGCTCCGCGACGCCAGGAAGGCATTCATGGCTTTCTGGGAGAAATGGGCGTCGGAAGACTACAACGCAAAGCGCCTGGCAAAGCTCCGATCCTTCGACCCCGAATCCGGCGAGCATCTCGAGTACATCGCGCAGTCCTACGTCGAAGAGGCGGCCTATGCCGCTTATCTCGCCGCTCTAGGGATAAAGGAAGAAATCTGAGCCGCATGCGGACGGGTTTCCGCAATAGGCAATGCGCCCGCCGTAAAGCGGCGCAATGGGTATACGAAAGGAAGGAGGAAAACAAGTTGTCCAAGTCAGCCAGAGACAGGCTCGCCGTTCTTGTCGTGCTGCTCATCCCGTGGTCGCTCATCAGTTGGGCCATGGAGACCTACAGCGGCAGCGTATAACGTTCATCCTTTCAATTTCGGGGCTTCAGGTGGTTGAAACCTGAAGCCCCTTTTTTATCCAGAGAGACCTGAAGGAGATTCTATGACCACAGTGGAAAAGCCCAAGCGCGCGCGCTGGCCGTTCATCATCCTCCTGCTCATCAGCCTCGGATGCCTCGGGTTCACGGCGCTTCGTTGGTATGAGGTATCCAAGTACAACACGGCGGCGAGTTCCTTCGTCGACTCCTTGCTAATCAAGTCGGGCGGGATCGACACCACCCCCAGCTCGGCTGAAGGAAAACGCCTTGCCCAGACTCTCAGCGATGAGAGGACCCGGAAGACCTTCAACCTCATGCTTGAGAGTACCTATCCCACGAAGGCGGTCGTCGGCCACAAGGCCCTGATCGCCGACGTCGTCATCGTCCATGCGGACGAGTCCTGCAAGGATCTTGCCATGTATCACAATGACGGCGGCCGGAAGTTGTACAAGTTCCGACTGATCAACTACGGCAATGGGACGCTGCTTCTCAACGAGGCAGGCGTCGCTCTCAGTCTTGTTCATTCCCTCTGTCGCTGCGCCAAGTAGTTAGCGGAAACGTATCTGGGGCCTCGGGCGTCTGACGCTCGAGGCCCCTTTTTTACCCAGAGCAAGGAGAACGCATGTTCATACCCTCAAGACTCGTACAAAGGCTCCGGCGCCCTAGAGGGGGCCCTAACCCGTTCGCCTTTGGCGGCGGCCTTCGAAGCGGCGGCCTTAGCGAAGAGGTTGCCAAAGAAGTCGCCAAGGTATGGGACTTCGACTACATGGGCCGCGCCGAATTCGAGTACGGCGTTGTCCCCAAGGCCATGGCCCGCATGTGGGACGAGGTCGAGCAGTACACGGGTTGGGCAACCAGTCTGAAGGGCATTCCGGTTTTTGTCTATTCGAAGGAGGAGCACAAAAAGAGCATCGAAGCTCTCCTTCGCGAATGGGCCAGGGGGAAGGAGAAGCTCAAAGAGCCCACGCTCTTCAAAAAGTCACTTGAGGAAGCCAAGCCGTACTTCGTCGGGTGGATGGAGCTCGACAACGCCTTCATGGTCTTCCTCGACGAGGAGATGTGGAAGGGGGCCAGGAAGCTCGTCAATCCGTTGGAGTACGGCAAGGGCGGCGTCCCAAACGCATTCAAGCAAGGAGAGTAGACATGCTGTACGCCAAGATCGAAGCCAACAAGAAGGGTGCCAATGACCAAAGCGGAAGCTCTCGAACTCGTCAAAGCGGTCGGTCCAATCCCTAAGAACCCGATCGCGCAGAAGACGGAAAAGTCCTACTGCCCCTGTGGCGTACGGGTGCTGCTCGTCTGCGACAGGACCATCAAGTTTCATCCCGCCTACTACGTGTGTCCGTCCTGCAAGAGGACGGTACGGATCGGGTCAGAAGGGAGATAACCAATGAGGCATTTCCTACACACCGAACACGTCCAGAAGGGACTCCTAAGTGGTTGCGAGTGGAGGGCCTTTGGCTGTAAAGCAAAAACGGACTCGCCCAAGTGGCGGGCCTGCGGACATCCCATCGTAAAGGGCACAAAACTCTGTCGGAGACACCGCGTCTACTTGCATGGACTGAAAGACCATCTCGAGCGCAAAGGAGCCAAAGCATGATCGTCGAACAGATCCGCGGAGACATCATCGCCAGCAAGCACAACCACATCGTGTTCGGTTCAAACATCGAGGGCTACAACGACGCCGGGTTCGCCGGCCTGATCTCCTCGAGGTTCTGGCCCGAGCTCGCCAATGCCGGGCCTCAGAAAATGGGCGATGTACTGACCCATGTCTACAACGGTCGTACCTTCCACGCCATCGTATGCCACAGCCTAAAGAAGGGCTGGGACGGCGCCCCGAAGGCGATCCAAGAGGGACTCGATTCGATCGAGCTCAAGAATCCCAAGAGCTCGATCGGAGTCGTCCTGATCGGAAACGGCCCCATCGGCCTCATGCAAGGCGCTGACGGAGAGGCCAACTTGAAGGCCATGGAGAAGTCGACCAAGAAAGTAGTCGTCTACTCGCTCTAGGAGGAAACTTTGACCAAGATCACGATCACGGAATCTGGCGTCATCTTCGAGACGGACAAGGGGAGATTCGAACTCCCGTACAACGTCTTCTGGCGTGAAGTGGTCAATCCGCGAACGCTCTACTGGACCCAGGAAGACATGATCAGGGCGCTCAAGATGGTCTACGTCCAGAAGAAGGCGGTCATCGGCGACAAGCTCATTGCGGCGGTAACCGAGGAGAAGCTTCGCGGGAAAAGCATCTCGGCCGAGGATGTGGCGCTTCGTCTCGGCGACATCATCGCCGAGCTCATCAACGAGATGTGCCTTTGCCTGTCCTGCGGCTGGAGAGGTCCGGGACCTCTCCCCAAGACCGCGGGAATAGCCGCCGACGAAGAGTATTGCCCCGCCTGCAAGTCAATAGACGTGGTCGACCACAGCAGGCATATCAAAGAGGTTTAACCGAATGCCCATCAAGCAAGTCACCTGCTCCATTTGCAACCAGCTCGTCAACAAAGCCCAGACCTACTTCATCGGCGGCGACAAACGGGCCTGCAAGTCCCATGAGGGCGTCGTCGAGAAAAAGGATGAGATTGCGGCCAAGAAGATCGCGGACGTCGAACGCGTGAAAGAGAAGCGCGCCTTCCGTGCCCAGCGGGACGAACGCCTGAGCACGAACTTCACCAAGCCGCATTGCTGGTTGTGCGGAATCCCCGGTCTCCGTCAGGACGAGTTCTTCACGCGGGTCTTGGTCGAGATGGAAAAGGCGACTCTCATCTACGGCGGCCCGGTGAACCCGTTCGATCACACCCATCCGGCCAATCAGAATCTGGTCAAGGAACCCTGCATCTTCATCATCGCAAAAGAGAAGTGTCCCGACCTCACACGGTTCATGAGGCCTGATCTGCGGGATCTCCCGAACATGGCCGGTGTCTACGCCCTTTGCGGCGCCTGCGCCAAGAAGAACAACGTGGACGTCATGCCCAAGGCCGAGTTCGAGGATCTCATCAAAATGTCCGCGCTTTACAAGACGGTCATGAAACCCGCCGTCGTACAGGTGGCGCTAAGTGAAATTAGGAGGGACAGTTAACCATGGCACTAAAAAATAGCGAGCTGTCAAAGCTTCCCCTGCCACCATACTGGTCGCTTGAAGATGCAAAAGACGACCAGTCCCATTTGACCAAATACGGAATCAAATCGAGGCTTGTGATAGAGCAGACAGGCCCAGAGGACTGTCTGCTCTACGTACGGGAAGAGGACTTCGGAAGAGCCTTCGACCTCGTCTGTGTTCAAAGCGAAAGGAGGTTTCATGATCGCAAGCTCGACGATTCTCGATAGCGTCATGAAGGGCGGAGAGTGGATCGCCGCCCTGAGAAACTGGGTTCAGTGGAAGAAAATGAACGGTTCAAGGGTGACTTGGGGTTCCAATGCGGATGTCCTAGAACCCCCGATGACGATCGGAGAGGTCGAAGAAGCCGCAGGTCATGCCGCTGCTGCCGAAAGAGAACGCTGCATCGCGCTGATGCTCTCTGTCTGTGACCACAAAGAGCATTCCCCCGGTTGCACGTGGTGCATCATGGCCCGGAAGATTTTGGAGAGATAGACCATAACCATCCTAAAACGGCCTACATGGAGGGGGCTAAGAGCGAAGTCATAAAACGGCGCCAATCAACTGTCAGGTTCGAGAACTGCACAACAAGGGGAAACGAATGAACGACCAGGAAAGAAAGGCCTACGAGGAAGCGATCGAAAAGCTCAAGGAGCAGGACGCCATCCTCCGGGCCATCACGGGGACGCCGCTTGTCTACGCCATCGTCCTCTCCGTCCAGCTCCCGAAGAAAAAGGAGAAGGACTCCTTCCCAACGGCTCTCGTCATCAACGACGGGAAGTTCATCGAGGTGTCCTGCCATCCGGACAAGGCCAAGGACCTGACCCTGGGCGTCATGGTCAAGCTCTCCTCGAAGACCATGGCCGTTGTGGACAGGGTGGACGGCTTCGAGTTCCCGGCCGGTGAGCTGCATGCCATCCGCAGAGTGATTGACGATGGCCGTTTCGTCGAGATCGACGGGATGGGAACCCCCAAGGTGGTCAGCTATGCGGGGAAGACCCCTGAGGCAGGCGACCGGATCATGCTCGATCCGACCGGTTCCATCGCCATCAAGAACTTCAAGAAGGAAGACGACCAGTTCGTCTTCGGCGAAGAGACCCATATCACCTGGGACGACATCGGCGGTCTCGAACAGGCCAAGGAGGAGCTCATCGAGGCGGTGAGTCTGCCTTTCCGCCACCCCGAGATCTTCCAGAAGTATGGCAAGAAGCGCACGAAGGGCGTGCTGCTCTACGGGCGGCCGGGGAACGGGAAAACCCTTCTTGCCAAGGCCGTTGCGACCGACATCGCCAAGACCTTCGGGAGAAAGACGTCGACGGGCTTCATGTACGTCAAGGGCCCCGAGATCCTCTCCAAGTGGGTCGGCGAATCGGAAGCCACCATCCGGCGCATCTTCAGGCAGGCCCAGGAGCACATGAAGAAGTACAACTATCCGGCTGTCCTCTTCATCGACGAGGCGGATGCCATCCTCGGCAAGCGGGGTAACGGCATCTCCTCCGACATGGAGAAGACCATCGTGCCGCAGTTCCTGGCGGAAATGGACGGCTTGGAAGATTCCGGCGCCATCGTTCTTCTGGCGACCAACAGGCCGGATACCCTTGATCCGGCGGTCATCCGGGATGGCCGCATCGACCGGAAAATCAGGGTCTCCGCCCCGGACCAGAAGACGGCTGCCGATATCTTCCAGATCCACCTCCACGGGAAGCCCATCCATGGCGATGCCAGCATGAAGGAGTTCGCCAAGAAGAGCGCCGGCGAACTCTTCTCGGATCGGCGTGTGCTCTACGAGATCACGAAGAAGAGCGGTGAGAAAGTCTCGATGTCACTCTCGCGCATCGTGAACGGCGCCATGATTTCGGGCGTCATCGAGCAGGCCACGTCCTTTGCGCTCCGCCGTGATCTCAAGGGTGGCAAGGTCATGGGCATCACCTGCGAGAACGTCGTCGAAGCCGTCGATCGGGTCTTCCAGCAGCAGAAGGGTCTCGACCACAAGGATGACATCCTCGAGTTGGTCGAGCAGCACGACATCCGTGACGTCCGGAAGATCATGAACATCACGGTCGGCGAGGAAACGGAGGAGTAATGTTCGAGCAGGTCAGGAAGAAAAAGCCGAAGCCGGGGGGTGCCAGTTCGGGCCCCCTGGTAGAGGACGAGGTTGCTGAGGACTTCTCAAAGAAGGTCCCTGCAATCGACAGTGTCTTGGCCAAGTCCAAGACCGTCCTCAAGAAGCCCAAGAAGAAGTCTGCCGATTGCTGCCTTGAGAAAGGCGGTTGTTGTCTCTAAAGGAGGTGCTGATGTTTGAGCAGGCCAAAAAGAAGGCGACCCCCCAGAAGCCCGCAGGCGGCGGGTCGCCTATCGCCAGCGAAGATGTGGAAATCCCCAGCGTCGCCGAGGCGATCAAGAACTTGGAGGGACAGCTCGAGGAGGACAAGAAGCGGGCGGAGTTCATCAAGACGATCAACAGCAACATGAGACAGAATTCGAACGAACGGCAGTCGGGAGGGTGCTGCGTGGAGAGGGGAGGGTGCTGCATGTGACGAGCGAAGCAAAGCAGCTTCTCATAGTCCTGCTCCTTTCAATGGCGACAGCGGTCGTTGCCATGACCATCACCAAGGCCACGCTCTTCAAGGACTTTCGGGGTTGGTCAAAGAAGCAGAGCCGGCTTCTGGGAGAGCTCATGAGCTGTCCGTTCTGCATGAGCTTCTGGATCTCGGCGGCGGCTGTTTTCTACTACAAACCGAGGCCTGTCGTCTCAGACATCGCCGGCATCGACTATGTCACGTCGGTGCTTATCATCGTCTGCCTGTCTTCCTTCTGGTGCGGCCTGATCTTCAAGGCCTATAGTCAGATGGGCGTCCCGGAGGAACCGCCCGACTCAGATCAACAGCAAGCTACCTAACTCAGGTTTATTATCCGCTTGGCATATCCATGCGATGTTGTTGCCAGTGCCGGACGCTTGTCTATGGTCCGGCCTGGCAACTTCGGGCTCGTGGAGGAAGGGCGAATCGCCCTTTCGGATAACCAGTAGCGCTTAGAGGTCGTTCCGCCTGCGGACCCCCGGTCCGATCGGGATCCAGGCGGACGAAAACGGCCTCATCCGCCTGGATCCCGATCGGACCTCGGGTCCTCTGGCTTCAAGCAAGCGGATAGGGAGCCGTCCGGTTAAATCCCGGGCGGCTCCCTTCTACATTGTGCTATAACCAAACCAAGAAGGAGAGAGAAGAACCAACATGGAATGCACCAAGGTCTTGGAGCGGTCTAGAAAACCGGAAACACTCGCCAAACTTGAGGGCGACGAGAAGTACGCACTTCTCCTCCACATCAGGCACTGCCTACTCTGCAAGGAAACCCTGACGATCGAGGAGTATGTCAAGGCCATCAGGCTAGTCCTGGAAAACAAGTAAATCTTTCCTCTACCTTTCAACCCAAGGAGATCCAGTATGAACCTGCACCAAGGATTCGTGCTCACGCAGATTCTTCGGCCCATTTCGTTCCTCCGGTCGATCTTCCCGAAAATTGACCGGATGCTCGAAGAGACCGACTGTCAGAAAGCGCTACAGTTCGTTGGCCAAAAGAAGAGCATGAAGCGCTATGTGGACATGGTCGACTTCCTCTTCGTCGAGATCTTCCAGGAGTTCCGCCGTTCCTGCTTTCAGTTCTACAGGAAGAAGGGGCCACCGCTCGTGGACGTTATCACGGAGGAGGATCGCGTCCGTTTCGAGGCGGTACTTGTCAAAGCGCTCGAACTGGCGACGATCAGGCTCCAGAAGCGCGAGTTCATCTACTGGTCCAGGTTCCGCGAGGAAGTCCTGAAGGCAGCCGCCTGAACAAGAAAGACGGGGAAAATGATCAACCTTGCGACCGCAAAGAGAGTCTATACACACTACAAAAAGACCACGATTCCAAAGCGGGACGGCAGGCCCAGGATCATCCATGCGCCGGACGATGAACTCAAGTCAAAACAGCGCCAGCTCCTTCAGCATCTCTACCGCACCGAGGAAGGCCCTGGCCCGTACGCTTTCGCCTACGTCCGGGGGAAAGGAATCAAGGAGCACGCCTCCGCTCATGTGGGGAGAAAGTACGTCGTCAGGATGGACATCGACTCATTCTTCGACCGGGTGACCCCGGAGCATCTGGAGAAGACCTGGGAGTTCGATGGGTTCACGAACGAGGAGATAGCAGGCCGGTTTGCCGATATCCCGGAAGCGGCCAAGATGGAGAACATCCCGGCGCCTCTTGGGCTCGTCTATTTCTCCTTCATCCCTTCCAGGTTCGACCTCTTCAAGCTGGGGCTTCCTCAGGGGAGCCCGCTCTCGGGCGCGCTCTCGAACCTGGCCATGAAGCCCATCGATTTCAGGATCGTTAGCATGCTCAGGAAGTGGGGGCCTCCGGATGCCAGGTACACGAGATATGCCGACGACATCATCATCTCATCGGATGAGGCCAGGATTATCCCCCTTGCCAAGCCCATCCGGAAGATTCTCCTTAAGAACGGTTTCAAGGAGAACCGGAAAAAGTTCCGGGTGATGCGGCAAAGCGGACGGCAGATTGTCTGCGGCATCATAGTCAACAACAAGAAGCTCGCGCTGCCCAAGGACAAGCGGCGTGAGTACCGCGGCAGGCTTCATAGGCTCTTCCTCATGGCCATCCATGGAGAGAAAGTCGACGGAAGCGACGTGAACTGGGACGAGTTCAAGAAGGAACTCGCGCACCTGGAGGGATATCTGTCCTTTGCCCAGCACGTCTCGCCTGAGTACTACGAGAAGTACAAGACCAAGCTCGCCACCGTGAAGGCCATATTCGCCGCCAAGGCGGCTGCCCCCAAGAAAGTCGTCTAAGTACACAACGGAACCTTCGTGGCATAAACCCTGGCGCTTCAATAGTGGCGTCCGGGTTCACCGGGCGAAACGTCCGGTGGGGATCACATCCTGTCCAGGATGACAGGCCGACGCAGTATGCTCTGCCAGCACGAAGGGTAACTGGTCGAACAGTTTACTCCGCGGTATTACCCAGGAGCGGTATGGATTTGGAAAGGCAAACGCACCCTTTCAAAAGACACGGCCGCCTTCAGGGCGCCAGGCGAAGCGCCTGGTGAGGATTTAAGCCATGGCCCGGAAAGAGGCACCTCCGCGCGCATGCCGGAGGGGCGCCCGCGGGATGACATCTATCATCCCTGGGTTATTCACCGTGCTTTCCGAATCAGGGGCATATAAATCCGGTTCATAACCCAGGGATGATAGATGTCATCCCGCGGGCGCCCCTCCGGCATGCGCGCGGAGGATAAGCGCGGAGGAAACTGTTCCATTCGGTTTGGGGCCCCAGGATCGTGAGGTTCTGGGGCCCCAACTATCCTACCAGCGAAAGGAGATTGGATGCTCTATCCGACAAAGGTTGTCTATCAGAACACCGACTATGTCGTCGAAGAGATCTCGATCGGAGTCTATTTCATCAGGCGGCGTGGTTTCGGTAAGGGCGTCCTCTGTACCGTGTACAACAGCGATAGGCTCAATCAGGGCAACCACTGCACGGACTGCGGTAATGAGGCCGGGGACTGCCTACATCTCGAAATCCTGTGGATGGCCGCCAAGAGCTGCGACGCAGAGATGGGCGTCCGGGACCCGCATGATACCGATTATTCGATCGAGGACTTTGTTTTCGAGAGCACGACCTATCATGTGATCGAGCCCAGCATCTGCGTCTTCTTCGTTTCCGAGAAGGGATCGGGGGAAGGATTCTTCATCGACATGTGTGAAGACTTGGCCATCTGGAACTGCTCGGTGGACGGCGTCGGCGTCAAGGTCGAGGAACCCGGCCAATGTTGGCATGGGAAGATGGCCCTCGAATATATCAAGTTCATTGACGCCAGGGATGTGGGTCGCAACAAACCCACGGAATAGCGGCGTTCGTCTACTTAGGAATAAAAGGCCAGTAAATAATCTCCGCGGCATTACCTAGATTGGGCAAGCCCAAAGTACCAAAGCTACGCGGCTTTGAGAAACGGACGAGCACAGTCCAAGGCGCCGGATGAAACGTCCGGTGAGGAAGTAAGCGCCTCTGGGGAGGACGGAGCCGGCGCCATGCACTGCCTGCTAAGCGCGGAGGCCTGTTGGGGGCTCCAGGGTCGAGAGATCCTGGAGCCCCTTTTTTTAGGAGGAGAGCCAAATGAGTTCCAAGCGGATGCTTGCCTTACAAGACGACGGCACCGTCATGTCGCTCACCCTGACGGTCGAAGGGGTGGGGCAGATGAATGACTTCTTCAAGGTCATGAAGGACCACATGTCCTTCGAACCACTCGTTCTCCCGCATGCCGACCGCGGATGCGCCTTCTTCACCCAGAAGGAGAACCGCAAGGTCTATTTCATGTACCTGGACCCCAGGCCCAGGCCCATCTCCTACATGGACGAGAGCGACAACACGCTCCATCAGTACGAGATCATCCTCCCCCCGACCTACGTCGCAATCTTCTTCCGCGGTGGGGCCATCGAGGGAGGCTACGCCGTCGTCGCCCCCAAGCCGATCGAGTCCAACGAGGACAAGCTCGGCATCCTGCCCATGCCCAATATCAGCCTACCCTACGGGAGGATATGCGAGGGCGGCAGAGCCACATGGTCCGTAAAGGACAACAGCACAAAGGTAGCTGCCTCGTACATCGAATACTTCCTCCGCTCGAACTTTACCTCCCACATCAATCAGCACTTCGACTCTCTGCCGAAGGAGCTCTCCATACCGGCAGAGTCGGCAGACGCAGAGGGGCGGAGGATAAGCGCTTACCGTCGGCAGCGCATGATCTTCGATGCCTGGCAGAAGATCTCGAAGGAAGGCGGCCGTGACGCGATCGAGAGCATGGAGTGGAAGACATCCTTTACGGTCTCGGACATGATCGCCGAAATCTGGAAGGGGAAAAGCTAATGAACTTCGGAGACGTAATGAGCGCTTTCGAAAAGGCGCAAACCGGCAACAAGCTTCTTGAAGAGCTTGTTGTAAACCCGGCCTCGCGACAGAGTTACAAGCGCACGTACGGCGTCCTCCGCGAGCAGATCCTCGACATCATCGCCCACTGGGCCGTTTCCAACAAGATCGTGGGTTCGCCCGAGGACAAGGAGATGGCCAAGAACATCATCGTCGAGTTCAACTCTAAGCTGAGGAAAACCTAACGATGGATATCAAGCTCGGCAAAAACGGCCTCTTCGGCCTCAAGAAAAACGCCCTCTTCTCCGGATGGCGTCGGGTCGACCGGGACCCCTTCGGGGAAGAAGTCCCCGAAACACGGGAGAACATCTTTCCCAAGATCCCGATCAGGCTTCTCAAGCAATCCATACCGTTCGGCATGTGGGGGAGAAAAGAGAAGCACTCGGAAGTCTCCCTCGTCCTGTGCCAGAACCCCCAGAAGGGATGGTTCTGGGTTTGCCCGCACCAGTGTACTTCGATGGGGCACGTGCGGGCTCATACGTCGAGGACGCCTGACGAGTTCTCCGGGTGGAAGGGCGACATCCACACTCATCCGATCTGGTGCAAGAACTTCTCAGGGACTGACACCAACGACATGATCCGGAAGAGGAACGGCATCTACATCGTCCTTTCCGGGGAGAACCTTGAGATTGCGGTCATCAACGGCGTCTTCGAAGGCCAGATCTTCGAGATGACCCCGGAGGAGACGTTCGACCTCTCAGATGACGGCCCGGAGGAATATCCCAAGGAATGGGAGGAACGGGTAAACACGGGCGAGTGCAAGGATTGCCAGGCCGAAAAGGAAACCTACAAACCTTACACCATCACGGCGTGGCCGTCTCCAGCGGCCGCCTCTGTTGTTTACGACGGATACGGCGGCTATGGCGGGAGTACTTCAGATGATAACAGCGGCGAGGATCTTGGGGCGTTCTTGAGAGGCCTCTACGAGACCTGGAAGGACGACCGCAAGGGCTCCCCCTTCATCTGCCGAAACCCGAAGTGCGACGGAACCCACGCCGTCTGCAAAGACTGCAACAGCAAGATCAAGGAGAAGCACATGTTCGAGGATGTCATTGACGCGTTGGACGAAGCTTACAAGCGGATGAACTCCGCCCAGGAAAGGAGGTGACGGTTGTTCGATAGAACGGTACTGATAGGTGTCGGCGGCATCGGGTCGGCGCTGGTCGACAATCTGGCCAAGGTCATTGCCTTCCAGGATGTGCTCCCCAAGGACCTTGTCCTCGTGGACCCACAGACCTTCGAAGGCAGGAACCGGACCCGCCAGAGGATGAATCCCGACGAGGAAGGTTCCTTCAAGGTTGAAGTGGCCGCGAAGAGGATTCGCGCCGCCCATCCCGAGCTCAGGGTGTCATCCCTTGCCAAGTACGTGTCGAAGAATCCGCGTGAGAGCGATGCGATACGAGGAGAGGAGGTTTTCAAGGAGCGCTCTATCATCCTGTCGGCCATCGACCACCAAGGCGGCCGCGGGTACTTTTCCGAACTCTGTCGGAAGCGGCGCGACATCCTGATGTTGAACGGTGGCAATCGCGTGCATGACGGGCACGTCTACGCCTACCTCATCCAGGACGGGGCGGAGCATACGAAGCGCTTGGAAGAGATCTACCCCAATATCGCCAATCCGCCGCCCGAAGAGAGGAACCCCGGAGACCTCTCCTGCGAGGAAAGGCACGTGCTCCCTGGGGGCGAGCAGCTTCTGGCCACGAACAACATGGTGGCCTCATGGATGCTTGCCGCCTATAGCGGAATCATAGAAAACGTTCCCAAAGGAAAGGAGGCCGTCTCGGAGAGGTTCCGGAAGAAGACAGAGGTCATCTTCGACATACAAACGTTCTCGGTCGCGTTCTACAGTCACGCCACGCGCCTTCCTAAGAAGGTTCTGGCCTAGGGAAAGGAGAAAGGTCAATGGCTACCACCATCAAATACGGGGCGAGCGAGATCGCCCTTCACGGAGACCAGTTCAAGGGGAAGACCATCGGGGATCTCAAGATCCTCCTCGCGACGGAATTCAACATCGACCCCCGTTCGCTCGCCCGGGTGAAGAAGCACGAGACGGACGAGGGCAGGCCCGGGCTGATGTCCGAAGAGGTCCCCGACGAGGTCATCGTGGAGTTCAGTCCTCCGGACTACAACAAGGGGGGATAAACGACGTGGCCAAGGTGCTCCAAAGGCATGGCGAAGCGAAGGTCTGTGATAGCTTCATCCTACAGTGTGGAGCTCAGCCCTCCGGACTACAACAAGGGGGTAAAAGCGAAGTGATCAAGGCGCATCATCAGAGGCGTAGTGGTGTGAAGGTCTGTAATACCTTCGTCCTTCGGTGCAAGCGCAAGACCATCAACCATGAAAGGAACCGAGAGAGGATGGAGTACAAACTGGAATACGTGGAGGTGAAAGATGGAAAGGAGATCCTGACGCCCGAGGATGCAGTCCAGTATCTGGACGAATTCAGGTCCCTCCCGCGTGAGATTCTCGTGGTCATCCATCTGACGCCTACCCTCAGGGTTCAGGGCTTCCAGAAGGCGGCCATCGGGAGCTCAACCTCCTGCGCGTTTGAGACCAGCGACATCTTCAGGGAAGCCATCGTCCGGGACGCCAAGGCAATCCTGCTCGCCCACAACCATCCCTGGCAGAGGGGAGTCCTCCCGACTCGAGATGATATCGAGGTCACTCAGGACCTCTTTGAGGTCGGCAAGAAGGCGCGGATGCCTCTTCTCGATCACATCATCCTGGGCAAGGACGACTATTTCTCCTGCAAGGAAAAGGGCAGGGTTTTCACCAAGGGGCCGTCCTATGCGGTGGGCACGAACCCGACCACCAAGACGGCCAGGAGGTCGGCTCTCAAGATGCTCGCGCTCGTCTCGACGGGTTTCATCCTGAAGTAGAAGATGGCAATTGGGGGGCCTGCTCCTTAACTGGGGCAGGCCCCCTTTGAAAGGGGGATTTATGAATGATGCCATGGTCAGCCCCATCGAATGGTGGCCACGGGAGCGGTTTCAAAACAGGACCAACAGGGTCACCACGGCCGACGAAAGGGGCGGGCATACCTTCATCGAGGAGACATCCGTCCCCATCCCTGACACCGAGATTGTCTGCGACGCCTGCAATGACGATGTGGACGAGTTTCCCTGCGCCGTCATAACCGCGATGGGCTTTGCCCTCTGCTCAAAGTGCCGGAAGGATAGCTGGCACA
>Ga0209342_10000418_pt1 | contig 48736 bp, 43 predicted proteins | sample RifCSP16_2_FD_184023 | JGI IMG/M metagenome (GOLD analysis project Ga0209342, IMG submission 184023) | Soil microbial communities from Rifle, Colorado - Rifle CSP2_sed 16_2 (SPAdes) (version 2) | ecosystem: Environmental > Terrestrial > Deep subsurface > Rock core/Sediment | place: Rifle...
CACCCGTCAGCCCGGTCGTCGGGAACCACGCCGGTCCGGGCACGGTGGGTCTGATTTTCTGCACCGAGCTCTGATCCTCTGTATGCAGTATCACTGAGGCGCACGCGCCTCGGCTTCCACCCGAGGCGCGTGCGCATTTCCTCCGATCCCGACGGACCCAGTCCGGCAAGAGCCTCCTACAGGGCTCCCTTTGAAGCGGACGAGGCTCACCCCGAGATGAATCCGCTAGGGCGAGGCATACGCCCACACCCAGGCCCGGTAAGACCGTCCGGGGCGAACGGCCCTCCCCCTAAACAGGGGGAGGGGAGGGTGGGGGCGAGGCTCACCCCGAGGCGCAGCCCGCCCGGATCCACGGTCCGTGGTCACATCCTCCAGGCCATTCGCACGTGTCAGGGATTGAGCGGGCCAGGGTTGGCAAATGCGCCTCGCTCTTGACATCCCCGGCGAGCCAGTTCTATAATCTCGACTTAGTCCCTCAATATTGACTAATTAGGTCTGACTAGCGCTGGGGTGGTCGGGGGATCGCTCTCACAAAGCCGGAACGGACTCTATCCAGGAGAGAAGCCCATTCCGTTGGAACGTGACCTGGTCCTGCTGGGTGTGCTCCGCCAGGGCGCAATGCATGGTTATCGAATCGCGGAGATCGTCGAGCAGGAACTGGGTCAGGCTGTTGAACTCAAACGCTCGACGACCTATTATCTCCTGGAGCGGCTGGCCAAGGAAGGTTATCTGCGGCGGAACCGCGTCACAGCCGGGAAGCGTCCCGCCCGCTGGGTCTATGAGTTGACGGAGAACGGCACAAAAAGGTTCTTCGATCTGCTCCGTCAGAACCTGGAGGCGCCCGGCCCGATCCACTTCCTCGGGGACGCCGGCCTGGCCTTCGTCGACGCCCTGGATCGATCGGAAGCTGCAGCGCTGCTGGAACGCAGACTGGCTGCACTCCAGGAAGACCTCGAAGCCATGCGGCCGACGAAGCCGGCGGCGGGGCCGAGGGACTTGCTCTCGACCCACAAGGTCTCATTCCTCGAAGAGGAGATCGCCTGGATCGAAAGCGTAATCCGCAGGCTTGAGATGGAGTCCCGAGCGAGGCCCTCCAAGCCACGCTTGGCATCATGAACGGTTATTACGTTACGCCCCCACGCGAGGGCGGTCCATATCGCCCGGCGCTCATGTCGCAGGCAGACCCGGAATCAGAAGCCCCGTGGGGGGCCGCAGAGGAGGATGAATCCAGGTGAGAGAACGGAGCATCTTCGCCATTGTCATCGTGTCCATGCTCTTGCTTGTTGTCGGTTATCTGGCGGCGACCCAGCTCAATCTGATGCCGACCCAAGCTTCGACCCGGGCGGTGCTCGTCGATGAGCTGTTCCACGTCCTGGTCGGAACGGCGGCGGTGGTCTTCGTACTCGTCGAGGGGATATTGGTCTATGCCGCGCTGCGCTTCCGGCAGCGCGCCGGGGATGAGACCGATGCGGTGCCGATCCACGGCAACACGACTCTGGAACTGGTGTGGACTGCCATCCCGGCGATGATCGTAATCGCCATCGGGTTCTACGCCTACCAGGTGTTGACCGAGATCGAGAAACCCGCGCCGGAGCCGATGGTGGTCGAAGTGATCGGGCGGCAGTTCATCTGGCAATTCCGCTATCCCGGCGAGGGAGTGACGGCGCAAGAGCTCCATCTTCCCGTGAACCAGCCGATCCGGTTTGAAATCACCTCGGGCGACGTGATCCACTCCTTCTGGGTACCTCAATTCCGCGGCAAGCGCGATGCCACTCCCGGACGCGTCTCGGAGTTCCTGGTGACACCGACCGAGATCGGAACGTTCCCCGTCCGCTGCGCCGAGCTCTGCGGACCAGGTCACGCCAACATGACAACCCAGGTAATTGTCGAAAGCCCGGCGGATTTCCAGGCCTGGCTGGCAGGTCAGCAGTGAACACCGCTGGTCAACCAATGCGATACCGACGGAGCTGTTGCCTGCCTGACGAAATGTCTGCTGTCGCGCCTGTGGACCTCATAACCACACGTGGCGAGGAGAAGATCAATGAGCATGTCGACTGAGGCCGTCACGCCGGGCCGAGGATGGCGGCGTTACTTCACCTGGAACACGGATCACAAAGTCATCGGGGTTCAGTACCTGGTGACGACCTTCTGTTTCTTTCTCATCGGCGGTCTTCTGGCAATGCTGGTCCGGGCGGAGCTGGCGCAGCCCGGGCCGGATTTCTTGAATGGAACCGAGTTCAATCGATTTCTCACCAACCACGGTTCGGTGATGCTCTTCCTGTGGATCATCCCGGTCCTGGCGGGGTTCGGCAATTACCTCGTCCCACTGATGATCGGTGCTCGCGACATGGCGTTTCCGAACATGAACGCCCTCTCGTTCTGGCTGATCCCGCCGGCCGGTCTGATCATGCTGGCGAGTTTCTTCGTCGGGGCGGCTGAGGCCGGATGGACAGCCTACGCGCCGCTCTCGATCCAGACACCGGTCGGCCAGACGTTGTGGGCGGTCAGCGTGATCATCCTCGGGACATCGTCGCTGCTGGGCGCAGTCAACTTCGTCACCACGGTTTTCACCATGCGCGCCGAGGGGATGACCTTCTGGCGTCTGCCTCTGTTCGTGTGGGGAATGCTGGCGACGTCGCTGCTCGTCTTGCTGGCGACGCCGGTGCTGACCGCCGGCCTGGTGTTGATCGCGATGGACCGTATGGCCGGAACGCTCTTCTTCTCCGCCTCGAATGGTGGCGATCCGATCCTGTGGCAGAACATGTTCTGGTTCTATTCCCACCCGGCCGTCTACATCATGGTCCTACCGGCGATGGGGATTGTCTCCGAGGTCTACCCCGTCTTCTCCCGCAAGCCGATCTTCGGTTACAAAGCCATCGCCATGTCGAGCATGGCAATCAGCATTTTGGGGTTGACGGTTTGGGCCCACCACATGTTCACCAGCGGTATGGACCCGCGTCTCAGGATCCCGTACATGATCAGCTCGATGATCATCGCCGTTCCGACCGGGATCAAGATCTTCTCCTGGCTGGCGACGATCTGGGATGGGAAAATTCGCTTCACCACACCGATGCTCTTCGCCCTGGGTTTTATCTCGATGTTCTTGATCGGTGGGATCACGGGGATTTTTCTGGCGGCCATCCCGATCGACGTGCACGTCCACGACACCTATTTCGTCGTGGCCCATCTCCATTTCGTACTCTTCGGCGGGAGCGTCTCCGCGGTTTACGCAGGCCTGTACTACTGGTTCCCCAAGATCACAGGACGGATGTACGACGAGCGTCTGGGCAAAGTGCATTTCGTGGCGAACTTCGTCGGGACCAACCTGACTTACCTTCCGATGTTCCTGGCCGGCCTGCTGGGAATGCCGAGGCGGGTCTCCGACTACAGCCCGGAGTTCACGACCCTTAACTTGCTGGCGACGCTCGGAGCGTTCCTCCTCGGGACCTCGGCGCTTCCCTTCATCTACAATGCCGTCGTGAGCTGGGTGAGTGGGCCGAAGGCCGCCGCCAACCCATGGCGGGCGTTGACCCTCGAATGGCAAACCGATTCCCCGCCGCCTGCCGAGAACTTCCATCAACCACCCGTCGTCAATAGCGGACCGTACGACTATGGCCAGCCGATGGGCGTGAGCGGACAGGCACAGGCTGTCCCGGCTGTCGGCGACTGAACCGGACTAAGGAGAACCAAGATGCGTGAGGCGACACGATCGGCGGATGAGGCAGGCATGTTTGCTGCGGGGGTCAGGCTGGGGCTCGATCATCTCAAGCTAGGGATGTGGCTCTTCCTGGCTTCGGAGGTGATGTTCTTCGGCGGGCTGATCTCTGCCTTTATGCACTTCAAAGTCAACAATCCTTCCCCCGAGTCCTCGCTCTTGGATGTCGTGTTGGTCGGCCTGAACACTTTCGTCCTCCTGACTTCGAGTCTGACCGTGGTGCTTGGCCTGGCGGCGATCCAGCGCGGCGATCGCCGGGGGCTGATCGGCTACCTGACAGCGACGATCCTCCTGGGGACGGCCTTTCTTGTCGGCCAGGGGAATGAGTTCGCCACGTTGTACCGGCACGGGATAACCTTGAGCAGCAGCTTGTTTGGGTCGAGCTTCTTTACGCTCACCGGGTTTCATGGCCTTCACGTCCTGGTCGGGATCTGTTGGGCGCTCTCCACGCTCGTCAAGGCCCTCCGGGCCGGCTACTCCCAGGGCTCTTACCTGGGTGTCGAGGTCTTCGGATTGTATTGGCACTTCGTGGACATCGTCTGGATCATCTTGTTCACACTGATCTACCTGATCTAGGAGGCTAGAACATGCAGATGGAAACTCAAAGCCCGTCGAAACCCAGGGCGGGGATACGGACCTACCTTCTGGTCTTCCTTGGATTAGCGGTCATCACCGGAGTCGAGATCGGGCTCGCAACGGTCGGACTGAGTCGATCGCTACGTGTCCCGATCTTCATCGTCCTTTCCCTCGTCAAAGCCTCACTGGTTGCGGCCTTCTACATGCACTTGCGAAGCGACGCGCGCTTCTTTACCGCGATCTTCATCACGCCGGTGGTTTTGATCCTAGCAGTTGCGGTGTTGTTCGTCATCGCCTAGCAGGTTGGGGGAGAACACTGGGGAGATAGAGGGCCCCTGATGATCGGCTGCGTACCAGCCTGAATGACTGGACGAACAGGCCGGCCCGAGGTAGGGAGATCAGTGAGGATCGACAATCCTAGTCGGTACAACGGACGATGGGAGCGCTGGCTGGCGATCTGCGCCGCCGTGGCAACATACACGGTGCTGGTCCTGGGCGCCCTTCAGAGCCGATCGGGCGCGGGGCTGGCTTGTCCAGAGTGGCCACTTTGCCGGGGCAGCCTGCTGGCGACGTTCTCGACGGAGGTGCTCATCGCCTCCGGGCACCGGGTGGCGGGAATGCTGGCCTTCCTCCTGGCCCTGGCCACGGCGATTGTGATTTGGCGTCGCCCGGCGTCCTCGCGTGTGCTCAGGATCATCAGCGTGATCGTGCTCGGCTTGTTCCTTGTCGAAGGGACTGCCGGCGCGGTGGTCGTCCTCGCAGGCGCGAACGCGCCTTCGGTCTCAGCTCATTTGGGGATCGCATTACTGTCTCTGGCAGTCCAGGTCTGTCTGGTCGCGATCATGTTCGTGCCTGCGCATAGCCACATGGATTCGGCACATCCGGCTCTCGCCGATCCGCTCACGCGTGGGTCTTTGGCTACGGTCGGGCTGGCATTCATCCTCCTTACCACCGGCGCGTCGATGGCCGCCGGGCAGGCGCAAGACTGTGGCGGATCCGCTGCGTGTGGCGCGTGGACGCTGTCATGGCAGATCTTCGAGCCACAGGGTTTGATCCACCGGCTCGCCGCGGCCGGCGTTGCGGTGATCGTGTTTTGGCTGACCGCCCAAGTGTGGAGGAGAAGACGCGCCCGGCCGGCGGCTGCGGTGGCGGCCAGCACCACTGCCGGACTGATGCTGGCGCAGATCGGCATCGGCGCCCTGGGTTCGATCCAGTCCTTGACGCCCGTCGCCGCCGATCTCCACGTGGCCACGGCAGGCGCCATCTGGGCAGCGCTGATCCTGACGACCGTCTTCCTGGCGACAGAGAGACCCGTCTCGGACAGCAGACCTGGCGACGACCGGCTTCTGCCGCTGACCAGCCTCAAAGATTACCTTGCGTTGACCAAGCCAGTGATCGTGGTCCTGCTTCTGGTGACGACTTTGGCCGGGATGGTCGTTGCCGCGGGTGGTTGGCCGTCGTTGTCGACGATCATCTGGACGATGATCGGCGGCGCTTTCTCGGCCGGAGGCGCCGGGGCGCTCAATCAATACCTTGATCGCGATCTCGACAGCCGAATGCAGCGCACGGAAAATCGGCCGTTGCCCGGCCGGCGCTTGACCGAGGCCGAGGTGCTGGCCTTTGGGATTCTCTCCTGCCTGGCGGGCTTCTTTGTCATGGCGGTGATGGTCAATCTGCTCAGCGCGCTGTTGTCGCTGGCCGGGATGGTCTATTACGTCGTCCTCTATACGATCGTACTGAAACAAGCCACGACCCAGAATATCGTCGTCGGTGGAGGGGCAGGGGCAATCCCGCCGCTTGTAGGTTGGGCGGCGGCGACGAATTCGCTGAACGTTGGGGCATTCTTCTTGTTCGCCCTGGTCTTCTTCTGGACCCCGCCGCACTTCTGGGCGCTGGCGCTCGTTCGAAGTCGCGATTATGCCCGTGCGGGTGTGCCGATGTTGCCGGTGGTGTATGGGGAGGAGCACACGCGCTGGCAGATCCTGCTCTATACGGTTCAGGTCGTCGCGCTCACGCTGTTGATGCCCGCCGTGCACGTCGGCGGACGGCTGTATCTCGCGGCGGCGATCATGTTGGGAGGCGCGCTGCTCGTGACCGCATGGCGCTTGTGGCGCGTCGGCGGCAATCGTCTGGCCTGGCGGATGTATCGCTACTCGAGCATGTATCTGGCGTTCATCTTCGCCGCCCTGGTGGTGGATACGTTGCTGCGCATTTGATAACGCGGGGCGGCGGCAGAATCCAACGGCAAGACGAAGGGTCGGCGCTTAACGCCGACCCTTCGTCTTGCCGTTGACATGCTAAAGATGGCGCCTGAGATCAGCGCGGCCGGGGACGGCGGCCCGAGCATGGGTGTCCCCGCGCCCCCAGCGCTGTGGACGGTGCCGGGCACCCAAGGGTAGGCCATGAGGGATTGTCGCTGCAACCCAGGAGAGGGTGGCCGGACGGTTCTGTACTCTCGATCCATACATTCGGTACAATGAAGACGCGAGCCCAGGAAGGCGCGTGATGGAATATCGAAGACTCGGAACAACGGATTTCACGGTCTCTGCGCTGTGCCTCGGCACGATGCAGTTCGGTTGGACTGCCGACAAAGAAACCTCGCTGGCGATCTTGACCGCCGCCTATGAGGCCGGCATCAACTTCGTGGACACAGCCGACATCTACTCGAAATGGGTCGCCGGGAATCAGGGCGGCGAGGCCGAGACCATCATCGGCGAATGGCTCAAGCAAGGCGTGGCGCGTCGCGAAGACCTCGTCCTGGCGACCAAGGTGCGCGGTCGAATGTGGGAGGGGCCTGACGGCGAAGGCCTTTCGAGGGCGCACATTCAGAGGGGCGCAGAGGACTCTTTGAAACGAATGGGGATCGAGGCCATCGATCTCTATCAGCTTCACTACCCCGACCCTCAGACCCCGATCGAGGAAACGCTCGAGGCGCTGGACAGCCTTGTCCGAAGTGGGAAGGTCCGCGCGATTGGATGCTCGAACTTCCGCCCCTCGGAGATTGTCCCGGCCTTGGGCTCATCCGAGAAGAGCAACCTGGCGAGTTTCGTCAGCGTCCAACCTCAGTACAACTTGGTCCATCGCCAGGAATTCGAGTCGGAGCTGAAGGGGGTTTGCGAGCAATTCGGCCTGGCGGTCCTGCCCTACAGTCCGCTGGGCGGCGGCTTCCTGACCGGGAAGTACACAAGGGATCACAAGCCTCCAGCCGGATCACGGGCGGCCGGAAGTCAGAGGATCCGCGATCTAATGGGGAAGCGTGCGACCTGGGAGGCACTTGAGGTGATCATCGAAATCGCTCAGGCCCGCGGCAACTCGGCATCCCAGGTGTCCCTGGCGTGGCTCCTCGGCCGCCCCGGCGTGACGAGCCCGATCATCGGTCCCCGCTCACTGGAGCAGCTCGAGGACAACCTTGGGGCGACCGACCTGAAGCTCGGCCAAGCTGAGCTCCAGCGACTTGAAGAGGTTAGTGCTGAAACGTAGCGGGACGCCAGACGCGACGGACCATGTGTTCTTATGGTAAGTGGAAGACGGAGATGGTATAATCGGCCCGGATCGTCTCATGCGGCAGAGGGAGAGCGTATGCGGACGGCCATCCTCCGGTTCTTGACGTTCTTGAGAGAACAACGGGGAAGCGCCGACAATACCATTCTGGCTTACCGGACCGACCTGAAGCAGATGGACCAGGTCGTTTCGCGCGGCAAGGGCGCGCAGGTCACACCCCCGACACTGGATCGAGAGAAGCTGCGCCGCTACGTTGAATGGTTGAGTGAATCTGGCTATCGGCCGGCGACGGTCGCCCGCAAGATGGCGGCGGTCCGTTCGTTCTTAGACTACCTCGGAGAACACGAGGAGGGCATCACCCAAAACCTCACCCTCGAACTCCAGTCGCCACCGGCACCTCGCCGCAGGCCGCGCATCCTGACCAAGGATGAAATCGACCGGCTGTTGGCGGCGCCGGCCACGCTCGATTCGTCGCGCGGTCTGCGGGATGCGGCGATCCTGGCCCTCTTGTACGTCACGGGTCTGCGGGCGGCCGAGGCTGTCGGGCTGCGGATCGACGATGTCGAGCTGGCCGCCGGCGTGATCCGGCGGGCACGACAGCCCGCTCAGGTCCTCAAGCTCGGTGAGAGCTTGCCGGCGTTGCGGCGCTACCTCGAGGAAGCTCGCGGCCAACTGAATTCAAGTGCGAGTGAGAAAGCCCTGTTCCTCAATCAGCGCGGGCAGTCTTTGAGCCGGCAAGGACTGTGGCTGGTAGTGAAGCGATGGGCGCAGGCGACCGGACTGGGGCCGGACGTGTCGCCCTACTCACTGCGTCACTCGCTGGCTCACCACATGCTTAATCAAGGCCGGACGCGGCGCGAGGTCCAGGAGCTTTTGGGCTTGAGCAGCCCGAACGTGCTGCGCGTCGGAAGGGGAAAAGTCGAATCGTGAGTGGTTTCGCCGAAGATACTGGCTTTCTGACGATAGATGAGATCGAGGCCGCGGCGCGGGTGATCCGCCAGCGCAGCCCGGCCAGGCCTAGAGTCGGTCTGATCTTGGGCTCCGGCCTCGGTCCTTTGGCCGACCATGTGGAGGATGCTGCCCGGATTGCGGTGAAGGATGTACCGGGTTGGCCGACCTCGACCGTCGATGGTCACGTCGGTGAGATCGTCATCGGGAAGCTGGAAGGGCAGTCGGTCATCGTCATGCGCGGCCGAGCGCATTACTATGAGGGTTATTCGATGTCGCGGCTCGGCCTCCCGGTCAGGGTGATACAGCACTTGGGGGTCAAGACGCTCATACTGACCAATGCCGCCGGGAGCGTCAACCCGGAGTTCAATCCCGGGGATTTAATGCTCATCACCGATCACCTCAACCTGATCGGCATGGCCGGCTTATCGCCCTTGCGTGGCCCAAACCTGGACAGCTTCGGACCACGGTTTCCCGATATGAGTCAGACGTACTCGCGCCCCCTGCGCGATTTGGCCCTCAAAGTGGCGGCCGACTCCGGTCTGACTCTGCACCAGGGCGTGTATATCTGCTTGGCCGGCCCTTCGTTCGAGACGCCGGCCGATCTGCGTTTCTTGAGGGGGATCGGGGCCGACGCGGTGGGGATGTCGACCGTGCCCGAGGCGACGGTCGCTCATCACGGCGGGCTCGATGTTCTGGGGATATCGGGGATTAGCAATAAGGCAAACCTGGACGGAAACACGGTCACGACACACGAAGAGGTCCTGGCCGCCGGACGGGTCATCGTTCCCAAGTTGACGGCTCTGATCAGGGGGGTCCTCGGCCGCCTTTAGGCGATCGCTTAATGGAAGACGCCCTGCTCTTTATCGAGGAGCAACAGACCTGGATCTATCTGCTCTTTGCCCTATTTGCCATCCTCTATCTCAAGGCAACCTTGGACGCAGCCGGCGAGCTGCGTGCCGCTTTGTTTGGGTTGGAACGCGAGCGTTCGTTGTCCAAGCTCAGGCGTTCCGGGGCGATGCTGACGGTCTCGCTGGCGATTCTCCTGACGACCTTCGTCCTGGCGACGTACGCCGGGCCGGCCATTCCGGCCGCTGCACGGCCGACTGCGCTCCCGACGGTCTCCTTGCTCGCGACACCGGAGATTACGCTCGTCGCCCAGAACGGCGCGCCGGCGACGGCGATTCCCCCCCTGCACGACGGCCTCGACAGCTCCGGATGCACCAATCTCACCGCCACGCTCACCTCACCAGTTGAAGGAGAAACGCTGCGTGATTCGGTCGACATCCTGGGGACGGCCGATGTGGCCAACTTCTCCTTCTACAAGTATGAGTATCGCAGCATGGCGCCGGATTCGGTCTGGCGGACGATCTCGGCCGGGACGACCCCGGTCGTCGAGGGGAAACTCGGGAGCTGGGACACCAGTCTGCTCGTCCCGGGGGATTACGCGCTCAGATTGGTGGTGACGGATACAGCAGGAAATGCACCTTTGCCGTGTGCGATCCGAGTTTCGGTGGCAGCCTCCAGCTCGTGATGGCTGTCCTAGGCCCGGATTGCCGGGCCGCAGTCGCGCCGGCGGTCAACCAGGAGTGTGACATTGGAGGGTGAGGAACTCACGATCCGAAAGGCAGTCTCGACCGACATCGCCGACTTGATCGACATGGATCACTCGTACAGCACGGATCACGTCTGGCAGATGGGCTATACGGTCGAGGCGGAAGAGGTATCGGTGGCCTTCCGCCAGGTGCGTCTACCGAGGCCGATGCGAGTTGAGTACCCGCGCGACCCGGATCGACTTGCCGACGAGTGGACGCGCAAGGCAGTGTTGTTGGTGGCGGAGCAGGGAGGCCAGCCGATCGCCTACCTGGCGCTCAGCGAATCTCCGGCATTGTCTTCGGCCTGGATCACCGATCTCGTCGTAGTAAGTTCCCACCGGCGGCAGGGGGTCGCCACGCATCTTATCGGACAAGTCCGGGGGTGGTGCCGGGAACAGGGGCTGAGCCGCCTGTTCCTCGAGATGCAGATCAAGAACTACCCGACGATCAGCCTCGCCCGCAAACTCGGATTTGTCTTCTCCGGATACAGCGATCACCACTACCTGGACCAAGACATCGCCATCTTCTTCAGCCTGGAGATCCGCTAGGCCATCATGGTCCTCCCGCAGGCTGTTCTTGCAGTCTTGCTCGTCATTAACGAGATCCTGAACGCCGGTGATGCTATCACGGCGTTCTCGCTCCTGCTGTATTCCCTGACCTTCAACCTGCGCGAACGGGTGGCCAGGGCGTTTGCCCTCCTCCTGGCGTGCGTCGTTCTGGGTCACTTCGGGGATGTTCTGGTGAGCACGGCATACAGCCAGACCGAGCTCGCGCTTTGGCTGCGTATGCAATGGCTCGCCATCGGCCTGCTCCCCGCCGCCTACATGCACCTGACTGACGCCCTGCTGGCGGCGACCGGCCGGCCTTCGCGCGGCCGAAGGGGCATGGCGGTCCGGATCGGGTACGTCGTTGGCGCGGCTCTGGCTGTCGCCGTGGGGCTGGGAGATGGGGTCGTCGACGGCGTTGCCCAACAGGCGTCGGCGGCATACCTGAGGCCGGGTCCTCTCTTCTATCTGTATACGGTCTTCTTGACCGCGAGCCTGATCATCTCTGGACGGAACCTGTACCGGGCCTACCTGCGTTGTTTGACGCGGACGAGCCGTCGCAGGATGGTTTACTTGATGCTCGGGGCCGTGGGGCCGGTTCTCAGCATCTTCCCCTTTCTGACCTTCGCTGGACCCCTGATGCTGGCTGTTCCTGTGCTCTTCTGGTCGGTTCAGATTCTCACCAACATCTACGTTGCGGGTTCGCTCGTCCTGATGGCCTACAGCGTTGCCTATTTCGGCGTGAGCTACCCCGACCGGGTCGTGAAAAGCCGTCTCTTCCAGTGGATCCTGCGCGGGCCGGTCGTGGCGTCGACGGTCCTGGCGGTCATGGTCCTGGTGAACCGGGCGGCGAGCCTGTTCGGGCTGGAGCAGAGCCGGCTAGTGCCGTTCGCCATGGTCGCTTCCCTTCTGCTCCTCCAACTTCTGATCACCTTGATCCGACCCCCGATCGAGCGCTGGCTGTTCTATGGGGAAGACCGGATCGAAGTTGCTCGGCTGCACTTGCTGGAAGAGCGGCTGCTGACATCGGGGGACTTGCGTCAGTTCCTTGAATCCATTCTGAACGCAGTATGTGACATTCACCGCACGCCGTCGGCGTTCTTCGCCGTGGTCGGTCCGAACGGGCTCGACCTGGAGGTTGCCGTCGGTCCAGGCGATCCGATCAGACAGATGGAGGACATCCCCCCCTTGCTGATGAGCGAAGGTCAATTCGATGTCCCGGCGCTGGGGAAGGTGTTCAACTGGGGATCGCACTGGCTCATCCCACTTCGGACCGCCGAGACTCATGAGTTGATCGGATTGCTGGGGATGCAAGCCCGCAGCGCCCAACCGGATTTCTCGTCGGAGGAGGCGGTCGCTCTGCACGGGCTTGCGGACAAGGCCGCCGTCGCCTTGACGGACAGGCTCCTGCAGAGGGAAGTCTTCGGCGTGGTCGATCGGCTCGTTCCGCAGGTCGAGGCGATCCAGCGTATGCGGGCGGCCTCCCGCTTCGCCGGCATCGGTGAGCTCGGGATGCCGACCGATTTCGTGCGCACCGAAACCGATCTGATCGATTTTGTGCGCGAAGCGCTTGGCCACTATTGGGGAGGCCCGAGGCTTCTCCAGAGCCCCTTGCTCGGGCTGCGCGTCGTCAGCCACTCGCTCGCCGAGCATGATGGCAACCCGGTAAACGCTTTGAGGGCGATCCTCAAGCGCGGAATCGACCGGACGAGGCCCGAGGGGGAGAGGCGTTTCACCGCAGAGTGGATGCTCTACAACATCCTCGAGATGAAGTTCCTCGAGGGCCGCAAGGTGCGGGACGTCGCCCTCCGGCTGGCGATGTCGGAGGCGGACCTGTACCGCAAGCAGCGAGTTGCGATCGAAGCCGTCGCCAGAGCGATCGCCGAGATGGAGAGACAGGCCGGAAATGACGGGGTCAGCGGAGACGAATCCCGGGCATCGAGGGCCCCTTCAACGCATTCCGAAAATTAGTCCCTATCCAGGGAGTGAGGGGGATACGATCTTGCTTGAGTTGGATTGGCGTTGCCGATTCGGGTCTGTGCATTGCTCCATGCTCTTTGACGCCCCCAGGCCATCCTGGCGGAGGTCTCAAAGCCGGGTTTCCGGTCAACCTCCTTCTCGACATTCAACTGATAACCGATTTAGCCTCGAACCAAGCCGGAGAGTCTCCTCATTCCATTTCCCCGGTAAGACCTACCGGGGCAGGCGGCGTCGAGAAGGCCTCTTGGGCGGGCCGCTCTCGTAGGAGTCCCGCGCCCTTGGCGGACCTTCCTGGGAGTTGAGACGGGTCGGACGCCCGGGGCAGCGGACCGCTCGTCGCGGGCGATCTAGTGAGGATTTCGGCGGGAGTGTCGGCAAGTGAGATCTGCTGCATCGGGCGAATAGGCGTGTCACGACCGGTCCGCCCAGACGCCGCGCCTCATGGGGGAAGCTCTTCGAGCTGCTCTTGCGAGCCGCGGCGCGCATGAACAAAGATGGACTGCGTTCATTGGAACTTGGCTTCGTATCTGGCGTGGAGTGGCGAGCAAATGATCTTGCTGACCGGACAACGCCGGTCGAGAGACCAATGCTTGCATCTGCGCCGGTTTGGGGTATTCTAATTTTGCGGGGATTGGGGAAGAATCGGTGTGAAGGAGTCGATTTGCACATGTTGGAGGTCATGAGATGTCGTTCGACAACGATCGGTCGGTCGGGGGGAAGGAGTCAACGCAGCCAATGGATGAAGGCTGGTGGGCTGCGGTCCTAAAGGAGGATGAGGGTCGAATTTCTCCGCTACGTTATAGGCAAGGCAACCCCTCGGTAGCCCGCAACAATAGTCCGGGTACTGCCGAGGATTGGAACTGGGCGCGCGCTCTTTACGACACCGACGACACGGTCAGCTTGCCCGTGATTGGATACAACCGGGGCGGGCTGTTGGTGGAAGCCCGCGGTTTACGAGGCTTCGTCCCTGTGTCACATTTGGTCCAGATCCAGCCTTCCGAGTTGCTCGAGGAGCGGAGCCGGCAGCTGGCGGAATTCGTCGGCCGCGACTTGTGTCTCAAGGTCATCGAGTATGATCCTGAGCGCGGCCGACTGGTGTTCTCGGAGCGGGCTGCTCTGGCCGGGCCGGGGAAGCGGACGGCGCTCCTGGCCTGCCTGGAGCAGGGCCGTCGCGTTCGAGGGGTCGTTACCAATGTCACCGGTTTCGGAGCATTTGTTGATCTCGGCGGAGTGGAGGGTCTGATCCACGTCTCCGAGCTATCCTGGGGCAGGGTTCGCCATCCGGAAGATGTGCTCCGCTGCGGAGAGGAGGTCGAGGCGCTGGTACTCTCCGTAGATCGCGATCAATGCCGCGTGGGGCTGAGCTTGAAGGAGTTGCAGCCGGATCCGTGGTCGAGCGTCGCCGAGCGCTTCGTGCTCGGCCAGATCGTGACCGGGGTTGTCACGAACATCGTGAAGTTTGGTGCGTTCGTGGGTATCGAAGAGGGTTTGGAGGGCTTGATCCACATTTCAGAGCTCGGCGACGGGAGCTCTCTCCATCCTCGCAGCGTGCTGCGCGAAGGCGAGCAGGTGCGGGCGCGGATCGTCAATATCGACCCGGCCGGCCGCCGGTTGGCATTAAGCCTGCGTCAGGTTCCTCAGCCGGAGGGCATGGGCGAGTCGAATGAGGCCGATCCGGAGAGAGCGCCCCTTTCGTCGTACTGACCTGTACTCTGGGATAGCGCAAGCCGGGCAGGCGTAGGCCGCGCCCGGCGTTCGTTTTGTGATTCGAGCAGTCATGACGCGCAATCGCACTCGATACACTCAAGCACAGAGTACATCACTCGATGGCCTGCCCGACCGGCTCTCGGACTGGTGGTGGTCCTTCGCCGATCGTGCCCTTGAATACCTCGAGGACTTCGGTGCGCTTGCGCTGGGTGTGGCGACGGTGCTGACAGTCTTGGGGATGATCGGGCTGACGCACGGCGCATGGATCGACGCCTGGGTGGGCCTCCTCTTGCGCTGGCTCGGATGGGGCGGTCTGGCGATCCCGGTCGCGCTGTTCGCGACATTCGTCTTGCTCCTCAGACGGAGTATGGGCCGGCCGACGCACGTGCGATGGATCCGGGTGATCGCCATCGAGCTGGCGTTGTTTGCCTTCCTGGGTGTGCTGTCCATGCTAGAGGGGATGTCGCTGGCCGGGGCTGAAGCCGGGGAGGGCGGGGGGCTGATCGGGTGGGGAATGGCGATTCTTCTGACTGACACCCTGGGCGGGCTTGGGGGTGTGCTCCTGCTTGTGGGCGTGGCCCTGGCTGCAGGTGTCTTCGGGCTTGGGCCGACGCTGGCCCATTTGATCCCGGATGATCGCCGGGCGATCGTCACGGATGATCCTTATATCCCGGTCCCGTCCGCTGCTGAAGAGTCGGCGGTCACCGTCGTCGCCCGTCCAACCGCAGGCGCCCCCGCTCTAGTTCCGGGGGCGCGGCATGTTCCGCGCGCATTTCGCAAGAACTTCCGCGTGGAGCCGGTGGCTGTAGAGAAGAAGGCCTCCTCGGGGAGCCGGAGCGAACGTCTGCCTCCCCTGGAGGTTCTCGAGCGCGGCGAACTGGTCCAGATCACCGCACGCGAGATCAATCTCGCCGCGGGTCTGATCGAAAAGACGTTGGCCGACTTCGGCCTCCCGGCCACAGTTGTCAGTTTCCGCTCGGGCCCGGCGGTCACGCAGTTCGCCGTCGAGCCGGGTTTCATCGAACACGCTGGGACAGACGAGACCGTCAAGCGACAAAAGGTCCGGGTCTCTCAGATCTCGGCATTGGCCAACGATCTCGCCCTGGCACTGTCGGCATCCACCTTGCGGATCGAAGCCCCAGTGCCGGGCCACGCCTACGTCGGTATCGAAGTTCCCAATCGTCGGGCGGCCCGGGTGCGGCTGCGTTCGATCCTCGAGGCTGAGGTCTTCCAATCCGTCGGCTCTCCTTTGGCGGTGGCGCTGGGCCGTGACGTCGCCGGCGCACCGGTCGTCGCCGACCTGGCGGCGATGCCGCACTTGCTGATCGCCGGGACGACGGGATCTGGCAAGTCGGTGTGCATTACGGCCCTGACGACCTGCCTCGTGATGAACAACTCGCCGGAGGATTTGCGACTGGTGATGATCGACCCGAAGATGGTCGAGCTCGTGCGTTTCAACGGCTTGCCTCACATTCTTGGCAAGGTCGAGACCGAGCTCGAGCGTATCGTCGGGGTATTGCGCTGGTGCACCCAGGAGATGGATCGCCGCTATCGACTCCTGGAGCAAGCCAAGGCGCGCGACATCGAGGCTTATAACCGGCGCATGCGCCGGCGGAAGCAGTCGGAACTGTTGCCACGCATTGTCATCATGATCGACGAACTGGCGGACTTGATGATGATGGCGCCGGATCAGACCGAGCGGACCGTGGTCCGTCTGGCACAGATGGCGCGGGCGACCGGCTTGCATCTTGTGCTGGCAACCCAGCGGCCGAGTACGGATATCGTGACGGGGCTGATCAAGGCCAACTTCCCCGCCCGCATTTCGTTCGCGGTGGCCTCGGGTGTGGATTCGCGGGTGATCCTGGATGGGCCTGGCGCCGAAACGCTCTTGGGCCGAGGCGATATGCTCTTTCTCTCGCCCGAGGCGGGCGTGCCGGCGCGCTTGCAGGGCGTGTTCGTCGGTGACGAGGAGATCGATCGGGTCGTGGCCTATTGGAAGGAGGAAGTCCCTCCGGAAGAAGCGGACGAGCCGCGGACTCCTCCGTGGGAGGACTTGCTCTCCCGTCAGGCAGCTCTCGACGATCGAGACGACGTTCTGGAGCAAGCGATCGCCATCGTCAAAGAGACCGGACAGGCGAGCGCATCCATGCTCCAGCGGCGGTTGCGGATCGGTTACCCTCGTGCGGCCAGGTTGATGGACGAACTGGAGGAACTTGGTGTTGTCGGGCGTCGCCAGTCGGGAGGTAAGACGCGCGAGATTCTAATCGGAGATGATGACGATCCACTCACGCCGGACGAGGAAGACTAGTGAAATCGGAATGGACTAATCTACAGAATGCCGGTCAGAGCGGCCGGCATTCTGCGCTTCCCGGGATTCCCTCGGTAAGCTTGACCCAGCTTGACTCACCATCCAGCTGGCATTAGCATTCACTCAACCACCCAGGAGTGGTCCATGCATGCGAACGGGAAGCTTGAAGAGAGACGACCGACGCTGACCGAATTGGTGCGCGCCTACCTCGGCAAGTCGCTCGATCCGATCGCGATATTTCTGAACCGGCTGGGTCTCGCTCCGAACACGGTCACCCTGATCGGTCTGGCCGGAAACCTGGTCGGCGCGTTGTCCCTGGCCAGGGGTGAGTTCTTGATCGGCGGACTGCTGGTCTTGGCGATGGGACCGGTCGACGCGCTGGATGGGACGATGGCGCGTTTGCGCGGTGAACGCTCCGACTTCGGGGCCTTCGTCGACTCGGTGACGGATCGCTACTCGGAGCTGCTCATCTTTGCCGGGCTGATCGCTTACTACCTGCAAATGGGCGAAGCGGCCATGGCCGGAGCGGTCTTTGCTGCCTGGGGCGGCTCGGTTCTGGTCTCCTACGTCAAGGCACGCGGCGAGGCGCTCGGTTTCGAAGTGCGCGGAGGGATCTTGACTCGGATGGAGCGGTTTCTGGTATTGGGCCCGAGCCTCGTGTTTGGGTACCCGAGTGTCGGCATTCTGGGCGTGGCTGTGTTTGCCAATATCACTGCCATCCAACGGATCTACCTGGTCCGCCGCCAGGCCCGGCAGCGCGTAGAAGGTACTTAAATGAGCATCGACGCCTACGGAATCCACCTCGGGCCCCTCTACTTCCGTTTTTACGGGATCATCCTTATGACCGGTGCACTCGCGGCGGCGTACCTGGCTCAATGGATGCTCAACCAGAAGGGGAAGGACAGAGACCTGGCCTGGGATGCTCTGATCTGGGGCTTGCTTTTCGGTGTCGCCGGCGCCCGTGTGTATCATGTGTTGACTCCATCGGTAAGCAGCGGGGTCACGACAGCCTATTACCTCACACATCCGCTGAACATCATTGACTTCAGCCAGGGCGGGCTCGGGATCCCGGGTGCAGTCATCGGCGGCGTCCTCGGGCTCTGGGTTTTCGCCCGCCGTCGTAAGATCGGGTTGAGCTTGCTGCTCGATGTGGCGGCGCCCGGATTGGCGCTGGCCCAGGCGATCGGGCGTTGGGGAAACTTCGTGAACCAGGAGCTGTATGGGCCGCCGACGAGCCTTCCCTGGGGTATCTACATTCGGCCCGAGAACCGCCTGAGCGGCTTTGAAGACTTCACCCGCTTTCATCCCCTGTTCTTGTACGAGTCGCTCTGGAATCTGGTGAATGCCGTCTTCCTTTTCTGGCTGTGGCGTCGTCATGGAGACCGGCTTCGCCAGGGTGATCTGTTCCTAGTCTACCTGATCACCTATCCGGTTGGGCGATTCCTTCTCGAGTTCATCCGATTGGATTTCGTCCCTGCTTTCGGGATCAACTTCAATCAGGCGTTCATGGCAGTCGTTGCGATCGCCAGCGCCACGGCCCTGTACATGCGGCACAAAGCCGGCCCCGTCACGGCCTGACCCCCGTTTTCGATTCGGCGATTTGGGACCCTCTGCACAGAGACGGCGAGGGTGTGCTCGCCTCCGCGGCTGGCAAACCTGGGCCGCGCTTCGAGGATTCTTCGCTCGCCTGTCCTGGCGGGAATCCAAGATCTGTATTGAGAATCCATGCCAGGGCCCGCAGGGCGAGCTCAGAATGACAAGGGTGAAGGAGACTCGCAACAGGACGACCTCTACATTAATGTCATTCCGTCCCTGACGGGATCCAGTCCAGTCAAGCTCATCGTCCCGACCCAGCACCTGCGGTTCTGGGCAGGTGTGTCCTTCGGGAGGGTGAACGGTGCTTCGCGAAGCCCCGGCTTCGCCGGGCGAGGCATCCTCGTGATGTGTCGAACAAAGTTCCTCGTTCGGGGTCAGGAGCGATCTCGTTCGAAGCGGTCTAAGCGGGAAGGCCTCGAGGATTCATCGCTGGCAAGTCGCCCGCCTAGGAGGCTTGGTCGATTGTTGGCCCCGGGCCGGACTGCTATAATCCCTCTCACGCAGGAAATGGCACTGATCGAAGCCCAGGATCTAACCAAGCAGTTTGGCAACCTCAAAGCGGTTGAGGGGCTGTCTTTGCGCGTCTCAGGTGGATCGATCCTGGCACTCCTCGGGCCAAACGGGGCGGGGAAGACCACGACGATCCGCATGCTGGCCTCGATCCTGAGACCTTCCTCGGGTGAAGCCCGGATCGCCGGCTACGACGTCCGCCAGCATCCGGCGGACGTGCGCCGCAGCGTCGGGTTGCTCACGGAGCACCATGGGCTTTACACCCGTATGCGTCCGGAGGATTACCTTCAATTCTTTGGCAGGATCTACGGTCTCACTCACGACGAAACCGGTCGCCGTATCGGCCGCCTGCTCGAGCAATTCGGGCTGGCCGAGGCCCGTGACCTGCGGCTGGGCGAGTACTCCAAAGGAATGCGACAGAAGCTGGCCCTGGCCAGGGCGCTGCTGCATGAGCCGCCGGTCCTTCTGCTCGACGAACCGACCTCGGCCATGGATCCGGCCAGCGCCCACCTGGTGCGGGCTTGCATCGCCGGACTGCGCTCGCCCGGGCGGACCGTCGTCGTTTGCACGCACAACCTGGTAGAAGCCGAGAACCTGGCGGACGAGATTGCCATCATCCACAGAGGCCGGATCATCGCTCAGGGCACATCGGCGGAGCTCAAGCGGATCTACCTCGGTGATCCGATCATGGAGCTGCGCGTGGCATCCGAGCTCGATGGCGCGGCCCGGTTCCTTCCCCCCGGCGTGACGCAGGTTGCCGCAGGCGAGGACTGGCTTCGGTTTCGGGTGGCGCATCCGGAGGAGGTCAACCCTCGCCTGCTCGGCGCACTCTCGAAAGCGGGCGTTCCGGTTGTCACGCTGGCCGAGGTCCCGCGCAGCCTGGAAGACGTCTACCTCCAGGTTGTAGGAAATGTGGAAGGGAAGGGGCCTGCCTCGGCATGGGACGGATGAGGCAACAGGCCGCCTCTCAAGGGCTCTTCCCCATCGCCTTTCATATCGCTGGCCGCGAGATACGCGACCAGCTCCGCGATTGGCGCATCCTGACGCCGATTGTCGCGCTGACCCTGTTCTTCCCTGTCCTCATGAACTTCACCGCGCGTGAAGCGGTCAACTTCGTCACCCGCTACGGTGCACCGATTGTCGGTGACAGGCTCATCCCGTTCCTTCTGATGGTTGTGGGTTTCTTCCCGATCTCGATCTCCCTTGTGATTGCTCTGGAGAGCTTCGCCGGTGAGCGTGAGCGACAATCGCTCGAACCGCTGCTGGCCACGCCGCTGACCGATGCCCAGCTCTACTTGGGCAAGCTGCTGGCTTCGCTCGCCTCACCCTTGGCGGCAGCCTATCTGGGGATCTTCGTCTATCTGATCGGCGTCACGGTAGCGATCGGCTGGCGACCGCCTGCGCTGCTCTTGATCCAGGTCTTGCTGCTCACGACGGCCCAAGCCGTTGTCATGGTGTGTGGCGCGGTGGTCATCTCCTCCCAAACGACTTCGGTGCGCGCAGCCAATCTGCTCGCCTCATTCATCATCATCCCTGTCTCGCAGCTCGTGATCGGTGAGAGCCTGATCATGTTCTGGGGAAGGTACACGATCCTGTGGTGGATCGTTATTGCTCTCTTTCTCATCGCCCTCGTGCTCAGCCGCATGGGTCTGCACCTTTTCAACCGCGAGGAGCTCCTCGGACGAGAGATCGATGTCGTCGATTTGCGCTGGGGGTGGCACGTCTTCGCTGGAGCCTTCGTCGACGATGCGATGTCGGTGACGGACTGGTATCGTGGGCTGATTACAGTCACGATCCCGAAGCTGTGGTCGTCTCTGGCGATGACGTCTGTCGTTCTGCTGGCCGGGTTCTTTATCGGCGACGGTCTCTCGAATCGGTTCGCCCTGCCGGCCGATTGGGTGAACCTCGACCGGCTGGGAGGCGGCTTAGGAGACGCGTTCAGCCAGTTGGGTTTGATGACCACCAGAGGCTGGTGGTGGGTCGTGTGGAACAACATACGTGCTGTGGGTCTCGCCGCGTTTTTGGGAATGTTCAGTTTCGGGGTGTTGGCCCTGGTCTTGCTCATGGTCCCTTTTGGGATGATTGGTTACTTCGCCGGCAACGTCGCCCTTACCGGACAGAATCCTCTCAGATTCCTGGTGGCGCTTGTTCTGCCTCATGCTATGCTTGAGGTTCCGGCGGCGGTGCTGGCCGGGGCCGCCATCCTCCAACTGGGTCTGGCGGCGATCAGCCCTCCGGAGGGCGCCTCTCTCGGGGAACGCTGGCTCAAGGCGGCCGCCGGGTGGGCCCGCGTCTCGCTAGGGCTGGTCCTACCGCTCCTTCTCTTGGCGGGAGCGGTGGAAGTCTTTGTCACGCCGAGGGTGGCACTGCTGCTTTTATCCGGATCCTGACATCATGCCCAAGCTGATTATTCTGGGAACCTCGTACGCCATCCCCGACCCTGAGCACGAGAACACGCACATGGCTGTCATGGGGGACCAGGGCGCGGTCCTCATCGATTGCGTCGGCACGCCTGCCGTCCGCCTTGCTCGAGCGGGGATTACGCTGCCCGACATCACCGACATCGTTGCCACGCACTTCCATCCAGATCACATTTCCGGAATCCCGTTGCTCTTGATGAACATGTGGCTCACGGGCCGTCAGACGCCGCTGCGGATCTACGGCCTGCATCATACCCTCGAGCGGATCGAGGATATGATGGGCTTCTATCATTGGGAGAACTGGCCCAACTTCTTCCCAGTCGCCTTCCACCGGCTTCCCGAGCGCGAGAATATCCTCGTCCTCGAGAAACCGGACTTCCAGATATTCTCCACGCCTGTCAGACACCTTGTGCCGACTATCGGCCTGCGGTTTCAAGCCAATCATCACTCTCGAGCGGTGACGTACTCTTGCGATACCGAGCCCTGCCCGTCCGTGATCCGCCTGGCCAGTGGGACGGACATCCTGATTCACGAGGCCTCCGGGCTCGGGGTTGGGCATTCCTCCGCCTCGCAAGCAGGGGGGATAGCCCGAGAGGCTGAAGTCGGGAAGCTGCTGCTGATCCACTACCCGACGGGTGACTCCCAACGCGAGGATTTGGTTGAGCAAGCTCGTGAGACGTTTTCAGGACAAATCGGCCTGACCGAAGATTTCATGGAAATTGACCTCTAGCGTTGCGTCGTCGATTTCCTCATTTTCGTGGGGGGATTGGTGCAGTCCGCGCAAGAGGGGTGTGGGACGCTCGTCATCCACCACACCCCTTTGTCTTACCTCCTCCCGCCACAAGATATCTGCTGGACAAAGGGGTCGCGCACCGGAGATTCCATGACTGCACCCGGACCTCAGTCCAGCCTCGGGCTTTCAAGCGCAGCGGTTGGCAAGAACGAGGAACCACGTGTCACCACAAGGCATTGAGTTCTCTGCGGGAGGGGATCGGCGAGGGAGGTTGATCACCCGGGGGATTACGGCGTGGCCTGAGGGGTCTGCAGCAGGTTGTAGGAGGTTCTACGCGTCGGGTGATGCGGCGGGTCGGATCCGGACTGACGGATGCGTTCCAGGAGGGTTCACTCGTCGTCGGCGGCCAGGGTGGCGTGGAGGAAGTGAAACTCGCCGCGCGGCGGCACAAGCTCGAAGACTTCGACGACCACGAAGCGACGGCGGCCGAGCTCGACCTTCTCCCCGACCTCCGGCATGTGGTCGACATTAAGTATGGCCCCCGGATGGTCTTCGCCAGTAACAACGTAGCTCACTTTGTATATCGCGGCCATGCCCCGTCCCTCAGCGCTCGGCGTAGTTCGTACGCCGCAGTTTGAAGGAGAGGTCTGCGGCCATGTTGCGCATCACAAAGTACCCCAGCTGATTATCGCGCTCGCACAAATCCTCGAAATCCTTGCGCTGGATGACCTGAACGACCGTGATATCCGAGGTGGCCCGGACGTTGGCCGAGCGCGGGCCGTAGTCGACAAGGCCCATCTCGCCCACGATCTGACCCGGCCCGAGGCTGACGACGGTCCGCGGGGCACCCGTCTCGGAGGCGCTGTCGAGTACGATCTCCACAAACCCCTCACACACGATGAAGAGCTCCTCGGCCGGATCACCTTGCCCGGTGACGAGCTCACCCGAGGCATACCTGCGCTCGCGGCAGATCCGACCCACCGCCTCGAGTTGATCCGGCCTGAGGCCCTCAAAGAGCTCCACCCGCTTCAGAATGCCAAGCAGATCCATTGGCGCCTCCTCGTGAGCCGGCGACGGTCAGACTGCTGCCAGCATTCTACAGTAAGTTTCACGCGCGAGCTACTCCGCCCCGAGGCAACGGGCAACGCGGCCGATGCTCCTGTCGAACTACGGGAATTCCTCGCCCCAGACTGCTCCGGTGTTGATCGACCCGAAGGACAATCGCATCCAATTTGCGCCGTTGGAACCGCACAACTATCATAGGCTGCCCTGGAAGGCGAATGGAGGTCAACGTCGACTCGAGCGCCGACCGAGCTGGAACGACGGACCGGGGTCGATTGCTCGATGGGTTCGCCGACGGACCATACCCCATGCTTGTGGCGGTTCCCTTCCCGCGCTACCGGATTCTGGCGCGTTCGGGTGGCGCGAGTGGCCGGCCAGGTCCGCTGTGGTAGAATGGCCGGTGTTTGTCGAGGTAATCATAGGATGAGCAGTCAGCGAGAGGCGCCGGAACGGTTTCCGCTTTCGGCAGCAGGGGAGGAAGAGGCATGGACCTCCCGTCGCTATCAGGCGTCGCGTTGGCTCGTGCAGCACCGATCTCACCTGTGGCGGCCCCCGACCGATGTTTTCGAGAATGAGGATGCCTTTGTGGTCAAGGTCGAGGTCGCCGGGATGAAGCGAGGCGACTTTTCGATCAGCTTCGACCGCCGCCTTCTCACGATCCAGGGGGTTCGGCCCGACGCAGGAGGGATGAAGGCGTACCACCAAATGGAGATCGCCTACGGGGAGTTCATCTGCGAAGTCGAGATCGCGGTCCCGATCGATGCGCCAGGGATTGAAGCCGTGTACGCCGAAGGTTTCCTCCGGGTCACCCTCCCCAAGGTACAGCCCAGGCAGATCCCCATCGAACCTTGAGGGCTGCTCGCAGCAGCATGATGTCGTGACCGACACCCGCTTCATCCAGCTCATTGGAAGTGACGAGCAGGCAATGGACCGACACCTGCCTTCACCGGCACTCCTCGCGGGCGCATACGCCATGTCCTCGATGATCCCCGTGCAGGGGGAGGGCGAGGACACTTCACCCAGCCCCAAAGTCCCGGAAAGCTCCGAGCTCCCCGAGCAACTGCCAATCTTGCCGCTGCGCGGGCTGGTCGTCTATCCTCAGACGGCGGTTCCCCTGACCGTCGGCCAGGCGCGCTCGATCAAGCTAGTCGACGATGTCATGGCCGGAAACCGACTGATTGGGCTGGTTGCCTCGCGCAACCCGGAGCTTGAGCTTCCGGCGCCGGAGGACCTCTTCCGGATCGGGACTGTCGGCATCATCCAGCGGTTGTTCCGGGCCCCGGACGGCACGATCCGTCTGATCATCCAGGGGCTGTCCCGCTTTGAGCTGGGCGAGTTCACGGCGAGCGAGCCCTACCTAATAGCCAAAATCAGCCTGCGGTCCGAGACCGTCGAGGAAGGGGTCGAGATCGAAGCTCAGGTACGGGCGGCGAAGGACCAATTCCAGCAGGTCGCCGAGCTAGCCACAGCCCTTCCGCGTGAGATCGTCGGGAGTGTCCTGCTCCTCGACGATCCTCTCAACGTGGCCTACACTGTCGCCAACTATCAACGAATGGAGCTCGCCGACGCCCAGTCTATCCTCGAAGAGGACTCCACGCTGGCCAAGCTTAAGCGTCTCAATCAGATGCTCAGCCGCGAAGTGGAGGTTCTGTCCCTGGGACAGCAGATCCAGCAGGAAGCCCGGACCGAGATAGAGAAAGTCCAGCGCGAGTACTTCCTGCGCGAACAGCTCAAGGCGATCCAGCGCGAACTGGGGGAGGGGGATGAGCAGGTTGTCGAGGTAGAAGAATTCCGCAAGCGGATCGACGCCGCCGGGATGCCGGACGAGGCCGAGAAGCAAGCGCGACGCGAGCTCGACCGACTGGGACGGCTGCCCACGGCCGCCGCCGAGTACGGTGTGATTCGGACCTATCTGGACTGGCTAGTGTCGCTCCCGTGGGCCAAGACCACTGCCGACAACCTTGAACTGGGTCACGCCCGTCAGGTTCTGGACGAAGACCACTTCGGCCTCAAGGACGTCAAAGAGAGAATCCTGGAGTACCTGGCCGTTCGTAAGCTCAAGTTCGAGCGAGGTGATGCAGCCGAGGAGCCTTCAAAGGATGTAATCCGTCGAGAGCGCGAGGGCGTCATCCTGTGCTTCATCGGTCCCCCTGGCGTGGGCAAGACATCGCTCGGCCGGTCGATCGCCCGGGCGATGGGGCGTGAGTTCGTGCGGATCTCGCTTGGTGGTGTGCATGACGAGGCGGAGATCCGCGGTCACCGCCGTACGTATATCGGTGCCCTTCCGGGGAGGATCCTTCAGGCGCTGCGCCGGGTCGAAACGCGCAATCCGGTATTCATGCTCGATGAGGTCGACAAACTTGGAAGCGACTTTCGCGGGGATCCGTCTTCGGCCCTGCTTGAAGTGCTCGACCCCGAACAGAATCGGGAGTTCCGCGATCACTACCTCGAGGTCGCCTTCGATCTCTCTCAGGTGATGTTCATCACGACGGGCAACTGGCTCGAGTCGATCCCATCGCCGTTGCTCGACCGGATGGAGGTCATCCAACTCGCCGGCTACACGGAGAACGAGAAGGTCGCCATCGCCCAGGGTTACCTGATCCCGCGCCAGATCCGTGAGAACGGCCTGAAGGCGGGGGAGATCTCCATTAGCGTGAATGCGATCACCGAGGTAATCCGGTCTTACACACGCGAAGCCGGTGTACGCAACTTGGAGCGCGAGCTGGGCCGGCTTTGCCGCAAGGTGGCGACGCGTGTTGCGGAGGGAAGCACCGTGCTTGTCGAGGTCGGGCAGGAACAAGTGTCCGAGTTCTTGGGCCGACCGCGCTTCCTGGGCGAGGAAGAGTTGATGGAGCGCACCGACTTGCCCGGTGTTGCCACCGGTCTGGCCTGGACACCGACAGGCGGGCAGGTTCTCTATATCGAGGCCGCCGCGGTACCGGGAAAGCGTGATTTCCTCCTCACCGGATCACTGGGACAGGTGATGCAAGAGTCGGCGCGGGCGGCGCTGTCCTATGTGCGCGCCAAGTCCGACGACCTGGGGGTCGGTCCCGGGTTCTGGATGGACCACGAGATCCACCTGCACATCCCCGCCGGGGCGCAGCCCAAGGACGGGCCGTCGGCCGGGATCACGATGGCTGTAGCGCTCGCTTCGCTGGCGAGCAATCGCCCTGTCCGCTACAATGTCGGTATGACGGGTGAGATCACGCTGCGGGGTAAGGTGCTGCCGATCGGAGGTCTCAAGGAGAAGATCCTGGCGGCCCACCGGGCCAGGCTGGACACGGTGATCTTGCCTCGCCGGAACGAGCCCGATCTCGAAGACGTTCCCGAGGAAGTCCGGAAAGAGATGCATTTCAAGCTGGTGGACACGGTCTCAGACGTCTTCTCATTTGCGCTCGAGCCCGGTGGCGACCGCGCCAAAGGCAGAAAGAACACGGCGAAAGCCGGCCGCAAGCGGGCGGCGCCAGGGTCGCGGAAGGCCTCAGGGAATCGAAGAGAGACAACCGCCGGCCGGTCGAGGTGATTTCGACCGGGATCCTCGGGCGCCTGGCGTTGGTCGCGGAGTGTTGAATGGCGAAGGTCATGATCATTGACGACGACAGGACGACTGTCACCCTGCTGGAGACTCTCCTGCAGATGGATGGTTTCGAAGTCGTCAGCGAAGCCAGGAAAGACAAGATTCTGCCGGGGATTCGTTCGGCGGCGCCGGACCTCGTCCTGATGGACGTATTCCTGGCCCATTCGGACGGCATGGGTGTTCTGGCGGACCTGCGCTCCGAGCCGGATTTGGCCGACCTGCGCGTGGTCATGACGTCGGGGATGGATCTCGAGGAACAGTGCCTGGCGGCGGGAGCAAACGCATTCTTGCTCAAGCCGTACAGCCCTGACCAGCTTGCGAAAGTGATTCAGGAGAACATCGGCGCCGACGGCGGTCGTGCCGTCGATCCGGCGCTTCATCAGGAGTAATCGACTTCGTGAGAAGAATGAGAGAAGGCAAGTCGTCGCGCCAATGGCGCGTGATCGACTTGCATCTACACACAGCCGCCTCGAGTGATTTTCAAGAACCTCAAGCCACAAACCTGGACGTCCTCCACCGCAGCGAGGCCCGCGGCCTGGATGTCGTGGCGTTCACCGACCATAATTCGGTCGCCGGCTATCGAAAGATGCAAGAGGAGATCGGTCAGCTGGAGCTTCTTGAACAGCTTGGCCGGTTGACCGATGAGGAGCAGCGTCGTCTCAGAGAGTATCGGCGCCTGCTCGAGCGCATCCTCGTCCTGCCGGGCTTTGAGTTCACCGCCACATTCGGATTTCACATCCTGGCGATATTCCCCACGGACAAGTCCGTCCGCGAGCTCGAGCATCTGCTGCTCACCCTGGGCATCCCCGACGATCAGCTCGACCACGGGTCCTCCACGGTGGGTGCGACGACGGATGTGTTGGCCGCCTATCGCTTGATCGATCAGGCGGGCGGGCTGGCGATCGCCGCCCACGCCAACTCGACGAACGGGGTTGCCATGCGTGGGTTCGGCTTCGGCGGGCAGACGAAGATCGCCTTCACGCAAGATCCGCATCTGCACGCCCTAGAGGTTACCGACCTCGAGGTGAAGGGACGCCGCTCTACGGCCGCCTTCTTCAGCGGCACCAAGCCCGAGTATCCGCGTCGGATGCATTGCATCCAGGGTTCGGACGCCCACCGGCTTCGAACCGATCCGACGAACAAGAAGAACCTGGGTGTCGGCGATCGGGCGACCGAAGTCCTGATCGAGGATGTCTCATTCGGGGGGCTCAGGGAGCTGTTCGCCGGGAATGACTTCGCCCGCACCCGGCCTCACCGGGCAAGTGCGGAGGAGAGCTTCGATTTCGACTTCATCCAGCAAGCCATTGAGGAAGGGCCGAGCATCATTCAGGACTTCCATGAGAACATGAGCGTGCGCGGCGGTAAGCTATACGCCATCATCGCCGATGTGTGTGCCTTCGCCAATGCCAACGGCGGCACACTCTATGTGGGCCTGGACCCCGATCCGAGTGCCCCGACCTCCGGCATCTCCAACCCGGGCGTCGCGGTCCAGCAGCTTCAGAAGGAATTAAGCAAGCGGATCAGTCCCCCGTTGAACTGTGAAGTGGATCTACAGGACTACAAAGGGAAGAAGATCCTCAGGATCCTCGTGCCCCGAGGTGATGATCCTCCGTACGCTGTCGACGACAACAAGATCTACGTGCGGGACGAGTCCGAAACCGGGTTAGCGGTGCGGGACGAGATCGTATCGATGGTCCGGCGCGGCCGGGCCGCCGAACCTGAACCGGTGGTGGAAGTCGAGGTCGAGGCCGAACCCAAGGGTGGAATGGATGAGGCGACGTTGCCGCCGCGGACCGGTGTAGAAATCGTCGAAGCCGAGGACCGTAACGGCGTGCGCTACTACACGATGCGCGACCTGCGGAACGGGAACGTGGTCAAGAACGTCACCAAGTCTTCCGCCCGCCGCCTGTGGCACTATGCGATCACGGAGTTCACCGGGCTGCCCGAGGAGCTATCTTCGGCTCCCATCACCTGGCAGGGCGATCTGGGGGTCCTGGGGGAGAAGAAACGCGGGAAAGGTAGGCGGTATGACCTCGTCCAAAGAACCCCAGACAAGTTGCGGTTGTACTTCGGGGTGACCGAAGACGGGGTTCATGGGAATTGGAAGCGCTTGGTGGGCACCGAGGGCGAGTGAGATCGGACGCGGATCCAGGCGACGCATAGCCAGGCTTTGTTGACGCGACCTATCTCAAGAGGTCGCGCCGCCTTTTTAACCTGGCTTCAGGTGCCGCGGCTAAAGCTTCTTGAATCGACGGGGAACGTGATCGGAACAGGCGGACCAGGGCGTCGAGGCTGATGATGGGAGAAGCGGTCGATTTCAAGACATTCGACTACGACACGCACCTGGGTTCAGTCCTCGCCCTTTGGGAAACATCCTGGCCTGGAGTTCGAATCTCGCGCTCCGATTCCCCCGAGAGGATCCGTCACAAGCTTGAGCGTGATCCGGACCTTTTTCTCGTGGTGGAGCAAGGCGGCGAGGTCATCGGGGCCGTCATGGGTGGATACGACGGCCGGCGTGGGATGGTATATCACCTGGCCGTCCGCTCAGATGCCCGCAATCAAGGGGTAGGGAAGAAGCTCCTCGAGGAACTCGAAACTCGGTTGCGTAGGAAAGGCTGTGTGAAATACTATCTCCTGGTCACCCGGGACAACTCGCAGACGATCGCCTTTTATGAGAACCTCGGGGTGCAAATCATGGACCTGTACGTCATGGGAAAGGACCTCGAGTGAGAATCGCAATCCTGACAGTCTCCGATCGAGCCGCGGGTGGCCAGCGCCAGGATCTGAGCGGTCCGGCCCTACGGGCGAAGGTGGAAGCCCGCGGCTGGAGTGTGTCCTACCTGGCGGTCGTCCCTGACGAGCAGGCCGAGATCGAGCGCCAACTCATCTCCTGGGCCGATGGCGGTGAGATCGACGCCATTCTCACAACTGGCGGGACGGGCTTCTCGCCGAGGGATCGAACCCCGGAAGCTACTCTGGCTGTCGTGAACCGACTGGCCCCGGGGCTTGCCGAGGCGATGCGTTCGGCCAGTTTGCGTTCGACACCGCATGCGATGCTCTCACGCACCGTCGCCGGGATCCGTGGCTCAACCCTGATCATCAACCTCCCTGGGAGCCCGACGGGGGCAGTCGAGAATCTCGAGGTCATCCTGCCCGTCCTGCCTCATGCCATCCAACTCCTCCAGGGTGACCCAAAGGCAGAGGGTGGCCACCTCCCTCCGGCTCGCCGTGGCCATGCGTGATCCTCATCCGGACGCCGGAGGTATGCCCCACTCGCCCAACGCGAAGTGAGGCTCCACCCACGCGACCGATCCCGCTACCGTTCTCGGAGGGCGCATGAGCACCAGGGCAAGGACCGGATCGGGAAACCGGTGGGTTGTCGTCGGGGTCTTCTTTATCTTCATGCTCCTTCACCAATCCGATAAGCTCCTAATCGGACCACTGACAACCGACATTATCGCAACATTCCGGCTGACCAATACGCAGATGGGGGCGGTCGTCACCGGTGCCCTGATCGTCGGGGCGATCTTATATCCGATCTGGGGGTACCTGTACGATCGATACGCCAGGGCGAAGCTCCTGGCACTGGCCTCGGCCATCTGGGGCGCGACGACGTGGATCAGCGCGATCGCTCCGACCTATCCTACCTTCCTCGCCTCGCGCGCTTCCACCGGCATCGATGATTCGAGCTATCCCGGGCTGTACAGTCTGATCTCGGACTACTTCGGGCCAACCCTTCGCGGCAAGATCTATGGGTTGCTTCAATTGACTTCCCCGTTGGGATACCTGGCCGGGTTGGGCCTGGCGCTGGGCCTCGGCCCCATACTGGGATGGCGCAAGGTGTTTTACCTGACGGGCGCACTTGGGCTGGCGGTCGCGCTGCTCATTCTGTCCACCGTGCGAGAAGTCCCGCGCGGCCGGAGCGAGCCCGAGCTGGCGGACCTCGATCAGATCGGGGTGTATCAATTCGATTCAAAGCTTGCCCTGGGTCTCTTTCGCAAACGCAGCCTTCTGTTCCTGTTTGCACAGGGCTTCGTCGGGGTGTTTCCATGGAACGCGTTGGCCTACTGGGTCTTCGCCTACCTGGAGGTGGAGAGACGCTACCCCCCGGAGGCCATCCTCGGGACGATGGCTCCGACGATCCTGGTGCTGGCCGGCGGCTACTTCGTCGGAGGGGCTCTGGGAGATTTCTACTTCCAAAGGAACAAGCGCGGCCGCTTGCTCGTGTCGATGCTGGCAGTCCTCATCGGCGCGGTTCTGATCACAGTGACTCTGAACGTGCCCATCGAGGAACGCGGCCGCTTCACGGCGTTCCTGATGCTCACGGCACTGTTTATACCCTTCTCGTCTCCGAATGTCATCTCGACCGTGTACGACATCACCCTCCCAGAGGTCCGCAGTACGGCCCTGGCCATCCAGTACTTCATCGAAAACGGGGGCGCCGCATTGGCGCCGCTGATCGTCGGCATCATCGCCGATCGGGTCTCGCTGCACTCGGCCCTCCTGACGATCTGTGTCAGTGCCTGGTTGATCGGATCGGTCCTTCTTGGCTTCGCCGCCTATCTGGTCCCGGAAGACATCGACACCTTGCGCGCTCAACTCACCGAGCGGGCGCGGGTGGAGCGGAGTCGCCGATCCGAGGCAGATGACCTCATGACCGGCGGCGCACGAGGATGACCTTGCCGGAGGCGATCGGCCGACACCCGCATCCTCTGCTGGATCACCCCTGCGCTTCTCCTTGAGCCGGTGCGAGGAGCCCGTCTTGCCCCGTCGAAGGCCGCCACTAACCCCCGTCGGGCGCCGGGGGTGGTCCGGCCAAGCGAAGGGGCCGGGGGGCGGAAGCAACCCAGCATGGCTTTCTGTCACATTGCCGGCATGACCTTCAGGCTTGACGTCTGCGCCGCGGCGGGGGTAGACTCTCAATAACCCCTCCCCCCTGGGGGGGGTATGCCCCAAGCGAGGCGGTTTGATGGACAAAGACGAAACCCTACTCAGGCTCAAAAACGTAGAGGGCCACGTCCGGGGCATCGCCCGCATGGTCGAAGAGGGTGCGTACTGCATCGACCTGATCCGCCAGATCCAGGCTGTCCAGGCCGCGCTGAACAAGGTGAGCAACAAGATCCTCAGCGATCACCTGCACTCGTGCGTGATTACGGCTGTGCGGGGAGCGGATCAGGCGGAGCGCGAGCGAGTTCTGAAGGAGATCACCGAGGTCTACGACATGGCCTCGAAGGTCTAAAACCCATTCTCGAATACGGAGGCTCGAATGACCAGCGTCACGTACAGCGTCCCCAATATCTCTTGCGGCCACTGCGTACATACGATCGAGACTGAGCTGTCGGATCTGAAGGGGGTGGTCAGGGTGAAGGCCGGGCAGTCCGACAAACGCGTGACCGTCGAATTCGAACCGCCGGCGACTCCCGAAGGGATCCGCGCCCTGCTGACCGAGATTGCCTATCCCCCGGCGGGATAGACGCGCCGCCATTTGGACTCGTGCCAGGGGCCGCGGCCATTGGTTCGGGAAGAAATAGGCATCACGGACCAAGGGCCTGGCCGTTGGTCTGATCAGGCAGTCTGTTGGAGAATGGTCCTTGTCTGAGGTATCGCGTCACATCACTCTCCCTATCACCGGGATGACCTGCGCCAACTGCGTGGCCACCGTTGAGCGCTCTCTTAAGAAGCTAGACGGGGTGCAAACGGCGATCGTCAATCTCGCCTCGGAACGGGCGAGTGTGGACTATGATCCCGGAGTGGTCACACAAGATGCCCTCGTCGACCGGATCCGGCGAGCGGGATACGATGTCGCTCTGGGGAAGGCCGATATGGCGGTTCGACGCTTGAGCGATGCGAACGACGCCCGCCGTCTTGAGCGGGCCGTTACGACCAAGGAGGGGGTTGTCGAGGCCACCGTCAATCTGGCGACCGAGAGGCTTCGGGTGCGCTACATCCCGACCGTTGTGAATCAGGCCGAGATCCGGCAGGCGGTCAAAGCCGCCGGTTTCGAGGTGATGGACGAAGGAGAGCAGGTCGAGGACGCCGAACGGGTCGCGCGAATGCGGGAGACGGCCCGGCAACGGCGGCTTCTCATCGTGGGCCTGGCGTTCACCATCCCGCTGTTCACACTCTCGATGCTGCGCGACTTGGGGGTGCTTCCGCCGCACATTGCCCACTCAACCTGGCTCGGCTGGGTGATGCTCGCCCTGGCCACGCCTGTGCAGTTCTACGTCGGCTGGCAATACTATGACGGCGCGGTGAAGGCGTTGCGGAATGGCTCCGCCAACATGGACGTATTGATCGCCATGGGCTCCTCGACGGCCTACTTCTACTCCATCCCGGTGTTGCTTGGTCTTATCGGCGGCCATCTATACTTCGAGACGGCTGCGGTGATTATCACCCTGATTGTGCTCGGCAAGTTCCTCGAAGCACGCGCCAAGGGTCGCACGAGCGAGGCGCTGCGCAAACTGCTCAATCTACAGGCGCGGACAGCGCGGATCGTGCGCGACGGCCACGAGCAGGACATCCCGGTCGAGCAAGTCGAGGTCGGCGACCTCGTCATCGTCCGCCCCGGGGAGAAGATCCCGGTCGATGGGGTTGTTTTCGAGGGCAGGTCTTCGGTCGACGAGTCGATGCTCACCGGAGAATCGATGCCGGTCGGCAAAGGGCCGGGGGACGAGGTCATCGGGGCGACGCTCAACAAACTCGGGGCTTTGAAGTTCGAGGCCCTCAAGGTCGGCAAGGACACGGCCCTTGCCCAGATCGTGCGCATGGTTGAGGAAGCTCAGGGCAGCAAGGCTCCGATCCAGCGGCTTGCCGACCAGGTTTCGGCCGTGTTCGTGCCGGCGGTCATCGGAGTGGCTCTGCTGACATTCCTGGGTTGGATGTTCCTGTCCCCCGCGCCCGCAGGCGACGGCAGTGCCTTTACGCGTGCGCTGATCAACATGGTGGCGGTCTTGGTGATTGCCTGCCCATGCGCCATGGGCCTGGCCACGCCCACGGCGGTCATGGTCGGGACGGGCAAGGGGGCCGGGTATGGGATCCTGTTCAAGTCGAGCGAGGCGCTCGAGCGGGCGGGTAAGGTGACGACCGTGGTGCTGGACAAGACCGGAACGATCACCCGCGGCCAGCCGGAGGTCACGGACATCCTGCTGGGTGAGCACTGGAAGGATGAGCAGCTCCTGCTGCAATTGGCGGCAAGTGCCGAGAAGCCTTCGGAGCATCCGCTCGGAGAGGCGATCGTGGCGGCGGCCGGGGCACGTGAACTCCGGCTTCGAGAGCCGGAGAGTTTCAGCGCCATGGTCGGCAAGGGCATCGAGGCCCAAATCGATGGCCACTCGTTGAGGGTCGGTTCTCCAAAGCTGGTCATGGAGAGCGGATTTCCACTGGATGGCCTTGCAGACAAAGCCGAGAGGTTGCAGTCCGAGGCAAAGACGGTCGTAGCGGTCGCCGTCGATGGTCGAGTGGCCGGCGTGTTCGGCATTGCCGATACGGTCAAAGAGGGATCGGCTGAAGCGATTGCCCAGTTGCAGAACATGGGCCTCGAGGTCGCTATGATCACCGGGGACAATCCAAAGACGGCCGAAGCGATCGCCCGAAGTGTCGGGATCGAACCGCGTTCGGCTTCGGGGCGCAAGCTTGTGCGAGCCGAGGTACTCCCGGGGGACAAGGCGGCCGAGGTCAAGTTGCTTCAGGCCGAGGGGGCGATCGTAGCAATGGTCGGCGACGGGATCAACGATGCCCCGGCGTTGACGCAGGCCGACGTCGGGATCGCTATCGGGACGGGGACCGACGTGGCAATCGCCGCGGCCCCGGTTACCTTGATCAGTGGCGATTTGCGCGGCGTCGCCCGAGCAATCCACCTGTCGCGCGGCACGCTCAGGACGATCAGGCAGAATCTATTCTGGGCGTTCGTCTACAACATCATCCTGATCCCGGTGGCGGCGCTGGGCTTCCTCAACCCGATGCTGGCGGCGGCCGCCATGGCTTTTAGCTCGATCTTTGTCGTCACCAACAGCCTCCGCCTGCGGGGGTTTCGGATCTCGTAAGGGACCTCTGTCATCGTGATTTCATGTTGGGGACGAACTAATCGACCGTAACGTCGGGCGCGGCTCAGAGTTCGAACATGCTTGCTGGGCCGATGGCTATCGATTATCCTTCTCTGCGTCTTGATCTTCTTCTTGAGCGCAGTCGACCCGGCAGAAGTGCGAATTCGCGTCGGGATCTGGGCGATGAGCCTCGATCAAGGGTGGGAGGTCTGGTGGGATCAGCGGAACTTACAGTCGGCCTGGCAGCACTAGCAGGCCTGGCATCGTTCCTCTCCCCATGCGTACTGGCTCTGGTCCCAGCCTACATCGGCTACCTCGGCGGGCGATCGGTCACGACCGGCGGGCAGGCAGTCGACAATCGGTGGGTTACCTTCAGCCATGGTCTGGCCTTCGTGCTTGGATTCAGCCTGGTCTTCATCATCCTGGGGGCGGCGGCCTCGCTCATCGGCTCGCTCCTGTACGATCTGCGAGGTTGGCTGGCCCGGATCGGCGGGGTCGTCGTGATCTTGTTCGGGTTGCACACGATGGGCGTTATCAGCATCCCCTTCTTGGACTATGACACCCGACGTCAATTGCAGCCAGGCCCGAGTCTCGGCTATCTTTCATCGGCCCTCATGGGCGTTTTCTTTTCGGCCGGGTGGGCGCCGTGTGTCGGCCCGGTGCTGGGTGGGGTGTTGACCTTGGCGCTGAACAGCGCCGAGATCAATCGTGGCGTGATCCTGCTCGCCGCCTACTCGGCCGGGATGGCAATCCCCTTCCTGCTGGCAGCCCTCGGGGTGGGGCGAATTGCGGAGTTGATGCGCCGACACGGAAGGCTGGTCCACTACCTTTCAATCGCCACCGGGGCTGTCCTGGTTGTCATCGGGATCCTGCTCTTCACCGGGACACTGCAGCAGCTCGCCCGGTTCGGGTTTTTCGTCGACCTGGGATTGTAGACTGCATGCTTGATCGCCGGCAGTCGCGCTCCCCGATCCTGGCCGTCGGTCTCCTCGTCGGCCTGGCGTTGGGTCTGGTCTTCTTTTTCGGTATCCCACCCAGGGATGAGGCGGGGCTCATCCTGCAAGCCGGCGAAGGAAAGGTGACCCAGATGCCGGCGCCATTCGTCGGGGCTCCCGCCCCGGAGCTCGTCGCCGTGACCGTCGACGGTGAGCGAGTCGCTCTACGGGACTTGACCGGGAAGATCGTCGTGTTGAACTTCTGGGCCACGTGGTGCAGCCCATGTCGCGAGGAGATGCCGGCGCTCGAAGCTCGCTTCCAACGCTACAGGGATCAGGGGTTGGTCGTCCTGGCGATCGACTTCGACGAACCGCTGGAGGAGGTGCGCGCATTTCGGGATGAGTTCGGACTGACCTTCCCGGTCCTCATGGATCCCGGCGCGATCATTCAACAGCTCTACCGCGTCCGAGGCTATCCGACAAGTTACTTCGTCGACCGCTCGGGGACGATTCAGGTCCAGCATATCGGTGTCATGTCGGAAGACCAGTTGGACGAATACTTGGTCCAGATGGGAGTAGCGCTCGAGTGATGCGGGTCACCCTATTCGCGAAGGAAGATTGTCATCTGTGCGATGAAGCGCGCGCAGAGCTTAAGAGTCTGGAGGAGGACTTCCCTCACCGACTCGTGGAAGTCGACATCAACTCGGATCCGGACCTCCTCACCCGGTATGCCCTGGAGATCCCGGTCATCCAGGTCGGCCCGTACACCCTGTCATCTCCTTTCGGGCTAACGGAATTGAAGGTGACACTCGCCGCGGCCATGAATGGTCGGCCGTCTCAGGATGCGGCCCCGGTCAATCAGGCCAGCCGGGACCAGGCCATACTCCTTAACCGAGCCGTATTCGCATTCGCCCGCCATTGGTTGGCGGTGTTCAATTTGCTTGTGTTCATTTATGTCGGATTGCCATTTGCCGCACCGACCTTGATGAAGCTCGGAGCGACGAGGCCGGCCAAATGGATCTATACGGCCTATTCACCCCTCTGCCATCAGCTTGGCTTCCGCTCATGGTTTCTCTTCGGCGAACAGCCGGCATATCCCCGCTCGATCGCCGGGACGAGTCTGATTTCCTATGGCACAGCGACGGGTCTGGACGAGAATGACTATTGGGGGGCCAGGGCGTTCATCGGTAACGAAACGGTCGGCTATAAGGTGGCCTTCTGCGAGCGAGATGTCGCCATTTATGGCGGGATGCTGCTGGCCGGGATCCTGTTTACATTCTTCCGGATGCGCCTGCGGCCACTCCCGATCATCGCCTGGTTCGCCGTGGGGATCGTTCCCATTGCACTGGATGGTGGGTCGCAGTTGCTCTCGGCTTTCCCGCTGCTCAACTTCCCGATTCGGGAGAGCACGCCGTTTCTCCGAACGCTGACGGGTGGGCTGTTCGGGGTGATGAACGTGTGGCTGGCCTACCCGTATGTCGAAGAGGCGATGAGAGACACCCGTACGCTCGTCGCCACTAAGTTGGCAGGCGCCGGAGGTGTGTCGAACCCAGGCGCGATGTCTCCTGAGCCCGAATGAAGCATTGCGTTCGACACATCATGAGGATTCCTCGCCCGGCGATGCCAGGGCTACGCGAAGCATCCCGTTAGGGACGGAATGACACAAGTGTTGTTGTCGTTCGTAGTGGAGTTCGGTCCACCCTTGTCATTCTGAGCTCGCCCTGCGGGCCCTGGCATGGATTCTCAATACAGATCTTGGATTCCCGCCAGGACAGGCGAGCGAAGAATCCTCGAAGCGCCGGCCAGTCGGTCGGCCGCGGACGCGATCGCGCCTGAGCCCTCACGGGGCGATGCCCTCGAAGCTTCATGGGGCTTCCTCGCCTCAACTCATCGCAACTGGTCTCACCTCTTTCGGCGTGGTAAACTGGCTGCATGCCTTTCCGGCAAGTGGGTCCCATCCGATTCTTTGAGTTCGAATCTCTGGGACACACTGACCTGATACAGGCAATATTCACTCGCCAGGGTGGGCTGAGTCCGGCACCCTGGGCCTCGCTCAACGTCGGGGGGACGGTGGGCGACGACAACTCGCGCGTCGAATCCAACATCGAGCGGTGTTTTGAGGCCGTTGGAAGGGCAACTGAGACTGTCCATGATGTCTGGCAGTCTCACTCGGCGGTAGTCGTCGTCGCCGATTCTCCTCGCCAAGGGAGCGTCCGGGTGAGAGCGGATATCCTGGTCAGCGATCAGCCCGGTGTCACGCTCTTCATGCGGTTCGCGGATTGTGTCCCGATCTTTCTATTCGACCCCAAGGCGCGAGCGGTCGGTCTGGTCCATGCCGGATGGCTGGGCACCGTGCGCAAGGCGGTTGAAGCGGCCGTGAAGGCGATGAACGAGAAATTCGGTTCCCGCCCACAAGACATCCAGGCCGGCGTGGGGCCGTCGATCGGTAGTGATCACTACCCGGTGGGCCCGGAGGTCGTCGAGCAAGTGAGGCGAGCCTTCGGCGCGGCGGCCGATCGACATCTGCACCGCCAGAACGGAACCACTTGCTTCGACCTATGGTCGGCAAACCAGACTCTGCTGGAGGGCGTCGGGGTCCGATCGATCGAGGTCTCCGGGATCTGTACCGCATGCCACCTGGAGGACTGGTATTCTCATCGTGGCGAGCGAGGCCATACGGGGCGCTTCGGAGCACTCGTGGCGCTCGCCGATCGCTAGCCATCGATGGGGCTCGATCAGGACACAGCCGTCACGGAGGACATTGCCGGGAGTATCCGGCAGGTTCAATTGTCGATCGCGGCCGCAGCGGAGCAGGCGGACCGGCCGCCTGAATCCGTCACCCTGGTGGCGGTGAGCAAAGGTCAGCCGACGGCGCGCATCCGGAAGGCTTATGCCGCCGGTTTGCGCGAGTTCGGCGAGAACCGTGTCGAGGAGGCTGCCTGGAAGCTCGATGAGCTAAGCGATCTGTCGGGAGTCCATTGGCACCTCATCGGGCACATCCAGAGCCGCAAGACTGAAGGCGCTTCAGGCAGATTCCATCTGATCCATTCCGTCGACCGGTTGAAGATCGCTCGCCGGCTAGATCAACACTCTGCCGATCTCGGCATCCGTCAGGCGGTCTTGCTTGAATGCAACGTTTCAGGAGAGACATCCAAGGGAGGATGGGCGATGTCGGATCCGGCCCGTTGGGCCGGCCGCCTGGAGGAGCTCGAGCAGGTCGTGGGTCTGCCAAGCCTTCAGATCCAGGGCCTGATGACGATGGCGCCTCTCACACCAGATGAGGGCCTGATCCGTTCGGTCTTTCACAGGCTGCGCGTGCTGCAGGAGTACCTGGAGCAACGCCTGCCAGGCCATTGGAGCGAGCTCTCAATGGGAATGTCTGACGATTACAGGCTCGCCATCGCAGAAGGTGCGACGATAGTTCGGATCGGGCGCGCGATCTTCGGCCCGGGCGAGGTTGAGGGTTGATCCGAGGCCGCCGATCCGACGCAGCGGCCAGGAACTCTCGGGGACGGCAGCCGGGTAGGGTGAGTGATCTGCCGGCAGATCCCGTCTAAGGAGGATGAGGTTTGGTGCTACCGCTCATCAATGCAATCCAGCTCGCCGGGTTCATCCTGACCCTCGTCGTTCTAATCGACGTTGTGTTGAGCTTCTTCATGAGCCCATTCGCTCCTTTGCGGAGAACACTCGACTCGTTGGTCGATCCGATGCTCGCTCCGATCCGGCGCGTCATTCCGCCTGTCGGCATGTTTGACTTCAGCCCGCTTGTGCTCATAATCCTGATACAGATCGTCGAAGAAATCCTGGTGCGAGTGCTCCTGGCCATCGCCTGACAGGGAGATTGAATGCGCAAGTTCAAGCTTCACGACGGTAAGCACGGCGCGGCCCTGACAATCCGGGTGACGCCTCGCGCCCGCCGGACGGAATTCTCCGGGTTCATGGAAGACGGGACGGTTCGTGTACGCGTCGCCGCGCCGCCTGTTGAGGGGAAGGCCAATGGAGCCTTGGTTGCTTTCCTGGCCGAAGTCCTGGATGTGCGCGTGAACCGGATCGAGATCGTGGCCGGTCAGAAGGGGCTCGACAAGATCGTCTCCATTCTCGACATGAACGCCCAGGAGGCCGAGGAACGGATCCAGGCCTGGTTTGCAGCACACATGCCCGAGGACGCAGGCGAGGTCTGATACCCGAGGCTCCCATCCGCTGGAATGAAGAAGCCGGGGACGGACTGACCGTCCCCGGTCTCTCGTTGCTCCAGCTTCGGGATCTGCCCGAGGCCGGCTTTGCGATCACAGCCTCGCCCAGTCTCAGGGGACGCATCTACTCATCGTGAACACCTGTGCGCGCTGAGGTTCTCCCGTCGAGGAGGTTCGTACCCGGGCCGTGGGAGTAGAGAATGAGATTCAAAGGGGTAATCTCAGCTCACGCGAGCCGATTTCACCAGGTCGCCGGATTAGGTGTGTAGAGCGAATCAGGCCGGTTGCTGGGGATAAGGCAGGCTATGGGCCAGTCGGCACAGCCGCCAATCCGGCCAATCACGCGGGCAGAACGGGGAGCCCGAGGCCCGAGGCGCTTAGCCGCCACAGTGCCTCGAAGGCAACATCCCTCAGGTACGGAGTAGGCGATCGCAGGGCTTGAGTGATGTCAGGTATGACTTCCGGATCGCCCGTCCAGGCCAGTGCGTCAAGAGCAGCCGCCTTCTCGGCGGTTGAACCATCCTTCAAGGCTCTGCGGACAGTCTGGAGCGAAGCCTTTCCGGGGGCGACCCCCAATCCTTGCTTGGCGGCGAAAGCCACAACCCATGCCAGCTCGGATGGATCCTGAGCCGGGGCGCGGATCTTCCAGGATGGGTTTCGGCGATACTCCAACGCCTCTGCGGCGGCGCCGCGCACAACCCATTGGCTGTCTTCCAACTGTATTTTCTGAAGGAGCTCTTCCGCCCATGGCTGGGGAACCCGCGCCAGGCCGAATACCGCGGCACGTCTTGTCAGCAGGTTATCGAGTTCAACGGCCTCCCGAAGCATGGGATACCCCTCGTCGGGATCGCAAGCCAACGCCTCAGCCGCCGCCAGGCGGATGTTCTCCTTACCGGCCAGAAGGACCTTTGCGAGGACTTCGAGGGCCGCCGTGCTTCCAATGCCTGCCAGCGCGAGACAGGCGGCTTGTTGCACGAAGATCTCTTTGTCGTTCGCCAAGATCTTCTGCAGATCGGCGACGGCCTCTGTGTCACGCAACCCCCCCAGTCCGAGGCAAGCGAGGACGCGGCTCTCGGATTGAGGAGACCCTAGTAGCCGTCGGAAGAGGATCGCCACCGAGGGTTCCCTAGTTCCGACAAGGGCGTGCAATGCTCTAAGCCGGAGCCCAAAGGGACGGTTGGCATCCTGAGCGATCAGTCCGAGTGCTCGCAAAACGGCAGGCAGCCAAGACGCCTTCTCCGGCGCGCCATGCAGCCAGCGGGCGCAAAGGAGGACGCGGCTCTCGAGGGGGTCGTGCTTTACTCCGAGTTGCTCGTCGGCCACGCCCGAGGCGTCGGCAAGGGCGGCATAGAACAGCATCGCCGTCTCGGCGGGCAGCCAGCCCGGCTCGCTAGCCGAGCGAGACAATTTCGCGCCGAGCATCGCCCGGGCGGCAAGATAGGCCCCAATCGCAGGCTGATAGAAGGAAGTCCTGTTTCCGATCCGGCGGGAGATGATGCCCGCTTCAACGAGGTCCCCCAACGGCGTCGCTCGGTGGAGCGCGCGCTCGGGCACAGCTCCCTTGCGCTCGTTGATCCACGAGAGCGCGGTAGCCTCGGCCGAAGGGCGTTCATCTTGTGATAGGAAGCGCGCCACATAGGCTTCGATGTTGCTGACGGAATCCGAACCACGGGCGTCGCCGGCATGGGCCGCCCAGGCGCGCAAAGTGACTTCCATCGGGAGGGCCCCGCGCATGCCGCCGATGAGCCAGCCGTTGATGATATCCGCATCGACCTCGCTGGCCCGAGCCTTCGGCAGGGTTGGTGTAACAAAAGAGTTCCAGGCCTCGCTCCAGCGATTGAGGAAGCTACGCTGCTCGTGCTCCCCCCAGGGGGACATGGGGATGGGGGCCAGTCGCGCCCGGGCCAGCCCATCGTAGCCTGTCGGCGGGCCGGCGGCGACGATGTGGATTGACGGGTAGGCGCCTTGGAGCGCCACCAACCATTCTGAGATCGGTGAGAGTTCGGGCTGAGTGAGCTCGTCCAGGCCGTCCAGAAGAAGGAGAGCTCGGCCAAGGCGGAACTGGTTTCGTAGGAAACCTGGGAGCCGCGAAGAGAGTGCGGTCGAGACGGTCGTTCCGGCCGCAGCCAGGATGGCTTCGAGTGGATCTTTCTCGCGCATCAAGTCGGGACGAAGATCGGCGGCATGGATGAGGACCGGCACCCACAGGGCGGCGGGCCCGGCCTTGGGATCGCGCCTGGCGGCAATGATGGCCAGGTAGGCCAGCGCGGTCGTCTTGCCGCTGCCGTGGAGACCGGTGATGAGCAGGTTTACATTGTTGGCGAGCGCCTGTCCCATGGACAGTGTCGGGGCCCGATACACGCCGGAGAGAAGGCTCCAGTCCGGCAGTGTGGGGAGCACCGCCAGGGTAGTTTCGTGACCTGCCTCCTCGTGCTGCGGGTCAGGCGGAGAGGGGAGAACGAGCAGGCGAGGCTCTACTACGATTTCGTCCAAGGCGAAAATCGCCCTGGCCAGGTGCATGGTCTCGGCGCGTCCGATCAATTCACGCTGATAACGTTCCGTGGCACCCGCGCGAAATTGCTCCAAGAGCAGCTTCGCCCTGAAGGCGCCTTGACGAAGGACCCACAAGAACGCCGGCGCGATCCGGTACAGCAGAAAAAGGACAACGACGGCCACACCCAGGCCGAGGAGGAATTCGGGAAGATTGAACTGCCAGCCGAAGATGTCGGTCATGCCTGGTTACCCCGCATAGAGAAACCGCCGGCACTGAGGGCAACGCACAAGCTCATTGGCGTTGCGGATGGCCTGGCTGGCTGAGGCCGGCAGGATCAGGCCACATACTCCGCAACTGCCATCCTGCACCCGTGCCACGACGACGCTTCCCATACCTTGCCTCAGTTCGCCGTAGAGGGCAATATCACTCTGGTCCACACTTCCCAGGCTGGCTTCACGCTCAGCCTGGAGGCGACTAAGGTCGGCCAGCATGAGCGAGCGTTCCTGCTTGAGCTGGATGTGCTCCTCGGCGACAGCTCCCTCTGCCCGAACCAGCGCTTCGCTGGCTGAGGCGCGGCGGAGTTCGGCTTCCTCGGCCTCCAACATCGCTTCTAGCAATCGGTCCTCCAAGGTCGCCAGATGCCGCTTGAGCGCCTCGGCCTCCCTCTGCAAATCCTGGAGCTCCTTCGGGTTTTGGACCGATCCCCCATACAGGCTGCCTTCGGTTTGTTCGATCTTCTGGCGCTGCAACTCAACCATGTCTTCTGCGCCTCGACTGGCAGCCTCGGTCGCGCGCAAATGCGCTTCGCGCTCGCTTAGTTCGGCCTGACGCTCCAGGACAAGACTCGAACCCTGAAGGACCAACTCAATGGCTGTCAACCGCTCCTGCACCCTGTCTATAGATTGGTCGATGTCTTGCAGGCGGAGTAGGCTGGAGGCGCGGCTCATGCGGGAATTATAGATGCGTTGGAGGGGATAGCAAGACGAATCGGAGGAAGGTGGATCCCCAGGTAACGTCGACCGAGGGTGGTAATTCATTGATGCCCGAAGGTCTCGAGCAGTCTCGGGCGATGGTGAACCGGCATCACTCCGATTGGCAGGGGTTGAACGGTCGGCGTACAATCTCAACCGTGACAAGGCGCGCCGAATGGCTTCTTGCCAGTGGCCTGGCTGTTTTAGCCGTTGGGCTGACGACTATCCCCTACTTGTTGGCGAACGAGGCCGTAGCGGGGAAGGGCGTCTTCGGCGGCTTCCTGATTCATCCCCTCGATGGCTTCAGCTATCTGGCGAAAATGCGCCAAGGCCTCCAAGGCTCCTGGGAGTTCCACCTGCCGTACGCGGCTGAACCCGGAGAGGGAGCATTCGCCTTTGTGTACATGTTGCTCCTCGGCCATCTGGCTCGCTTGTTCGGAGCACCTTTACTTGTTGTCTTTCACGGTGCGCGCGTCGTCGCTTCCCTGGCCATGTTCCTCACCGCATTCGGTTTCTACGAATCCGTGCTCCCGAAGCGCGGACAAAGGTGGGTGGCATTCGTCCTCACGCTGTTCGGATCCGGCGTTGGGTGGCTAGGCATCCCATCGGGTCTGTTCGGGACGGATCTTTGGATGCCTGAGTCGATCCCCTTCCTGACTGCCTACGCCAACGCTCACTTTCCTTTGGCGTCGGCCTGCGTCCTTGGGGCGGCATTGGCGATTTCGAAGTCCGACTCACCGGTTGTTCCCCGGAGCCTGGCCTGCCTGGTGTGCGGGTTCACGCTCGCCGCGGTCTTGCCATTTGTAGTTCTCAGCACAGCCGCCTTCCTCATCGTCTGGAATGCCTGGGAGATCCGGCGGGCCGGAGCGATCACGAGCTGGAAGCGATTGTGGCACGACCATCGAGGCGCGCTTCTCCCCACCGGTGGATATATCGCCGCGGCCGGGCCCTGGCTCGTTTACGATTTCTGGCTAACCCGGACACAGCCGGTGCTGGCGGCATGGAACGCGCAAAACCAGACGCCTTCTCCGCCTCCATTCGACTATCTTCTTGGGTTTGGCATGGTCTTGTTGCTCGCTGTTCTCGGCACGGTCTTGGCACGCCCTGACAACGATAGAACAGGCCGTCTCTTGCTGACCTGGGTCATTGTGACCGCGATCCTACTTTACGCGCCGATCAATGTGCAGCGCCGCCTGTCTCAAGGGTTGTTCTTCCCGCTGGCGGCGCTGGCGGCGCTCGGCCTGGAAGGCGTCGGAAGGCGCTGGCGCCTATTCGGTCCGGCCGTAGTGATGACAATGGTCCTATCTGTTCCGTCCAACCTCACGGTCGTGCTGGCCGGCCTGGATGGCGTTTCCCGCTTGGACCCGAGAATCATCCTATCGGAGGAAGAAGCCAGCGCATATCGCTGGGCCGCCGATCACATCCCCGGAGGCAACCTGATCCTGGCCGGAGAAATCGCGGGGAACAGACTTCCGGCGTTTGCCGACGTGCGCGTGGTATATGGGCACCCGTTCGAGACGCCGGATGCGACTTCCGAACGCGAGTGGATGGAAGAGATGTACTCATGGTCCGGGGAAGAGAGTGCCGCTCTGGATCAACTGAGAAAGCGGCACATTGCCTACGTGTATTTCGGACCCGAAGAGAGGCGTATCGGGAAACCGACGTGGTTGAGTGAACAGACAGTGGTCTTCATGCAGGGGGATGTCCAGATTCGCCAGGTGACTCCTCCTTGAGATTCTCTATCCGCGCGATTGTGAAGGAGCTTGGCCCGTTCCTGGCCGCCGCCGGCCTATGGCTCTTCCCCCTCGCCCTCCACCCCGATTCAATCGCCTTCTGGCGAGGTGGTGCATATTCGGATCTGCTGATCTCGCACTGGCCAAACGCCCTCTGGCTGCACCAATCCCTCGTCCGGAGCCAACGGATCCCCCTGTGGAATCCGACGATCTTGAGCGGGATGCCGTTCGTCGCAGATCCGCTTTCCGGCGTGTGGTACCTGCCGAATTGGCTTGCGGCGTTGTGGCCGACCGCCGTCTCTTTCAACCTACTGTTCTGGCTTCACCTCGCGTGGGCCGGGTGGGGGGCTGCACGTCTGGCCAGGGCCGAAGGTGCTCGGGGAATCGGGCCGCTGATTTCGGGATTAGCCTTCGGCGGAGCGCCGAAGTTGATTGGCCATGTCGGTCTCGGTCACTTGAGTTTGGTGTCCGCCGTGAGCTGGACTCCCTGGCTGCTGATAGCGGCGGGGAGGGCTGTCGAAGGCGTGAGTGAAGGTGATCCAAAGTGGTTCCGGCGGGCAGCTTTGGCGGGAGCACTGATTGCGATTGTGTTCATTGCGGACCCGCGCTGGACGATACCTGCCGGTTTGGCTGCACTTGCCTACGGCGCTTGGCGCCTTTCGCGTAGCCATCCAGAGCGGCTGAAGTCTCCGCCACGAACGCGATTGCTGGTCGCAGCCGGTGCCTCGGGCCTGTTCGGCATCGGCATAGCCGCTGGGCTTGGTTTGCCGCTCATAGAGCTCGTTTCTCTGTCGACCCGCACCGCCCTCACCCAAAGTGACAGAACCGCACTATCGATTCCCGTCGATCGTCTCGTCCGATTCGGTTTGCCCGATTACGGCGGATGGCCCGAGCAGCTCGCTTACCCAGGCATCGCTGTCCTCCTGTTGGCGGCAATCGCGCTGGTCGTCCGGCCCAGACGATCCTTGTTTTGGTCGTGTCTAGCCGCAGCGGCAGGACTCCTTTCGGCTGGTCCTGTCCTCCTGATCTACACCTTCATGGACCGCCTGATCCCGGGCCTGAGCCTTCTTCGTGTTCCGGGGAGATTCATTTACCTCACACTCCTCAGCCTTGCTGTCATGGCAGGGATCGGGATCGACGTACTGTCGAGCACTCAAGAGAGTTCGCGTAGACAACGAGGCATCCTCGGCGCGGGCCTCGGGCTCATTGGGTACGTTGTCCTTGCGGCGCTGGCCGACACCGCTGGATTTGAGACGATCAACCCGGCCTGGAGAGCCGCGGCACTTGCTGGGGGAATGTTCGCGCTTGTGTCGGTGTGCTGGCTTGGGCTGGTCCTACGCGGGAGCGTGGGTCCGACAGCCGGTGGGATCGGATGGGTCTTGCTCGTGTGCGCCGATCTGGCCCTGATGAGTCTCTCACTCCTGCGGATCGTCCAGACGGATGTGATCCTCCGAGATCGCAGCGACCTCATGGCACAAGTCGCCGAAGAGAGCGGCGGGGCGCGGGTGTTTTCTCCGTCGAATAGCCTGCGCCAGCCGGCCGCGGTTTACGCCGGAATCGAGCTGGCCGACGGTGTCAATCCTCTCCAACTCGCCAGCTATCGCGACTACATGGGTAAGGCAACCGGATTTTCGACCTCGAGCTACAGCGTGACCCTGCCTCCTTTCCCGGATGGCGATCCGTCGGCGCCGTGGCCGGTCTCCCTCGATGCTCGGCGTCTTGGGCAACTCAATATCCGATTCGTCGTGTCCGAGTACCCGATCCAGGCGAACGGTCTCACGCTAGACGGGCTCGTCTCCGGCGCTTACGTCTACCACAACATGCTCACCCGGCCCCGGGCCTGGGTGCAGCCAGCCTCGGATGTCGAGGATGATTGGCGACCAGTCGATCGAATTGAGTGGTCACCCGAGGCCATCTCAATCGAGGCTGCAGGTCCCGGTACCCTCGTTTTGAGCGAAGTGGTCTATCCCGGCTGGCAGGCAAGACACGACGGACGTCCCGTTCCTATCCAGGCTTTGTATGGCGTGCTGCGGGCAGTCGACTTGCCTTCCGGAATCCACGAGGTCGAGTTCGTCTACAGGCCGACGATTGTTTACGTGGGCGCCGCGATCAGTTTGCTGACACTGGTCACTTTGATCGGACTGTGGAGCCGGCGGTGAGACGATCCGAGTGGAAATGGTGTTGGGCATTTGCGGCGGTAGTAGTCGGGATCACAAGTCTCCCCTATGTCATGGGCTACTTCACTCAGGGCGAGGCCTGGCGCTTCACCGGCTTCGTGTTCGCGGTCCAAGATGGGAATTCATACATCGCCAAGATGCTCGCCGGCTCCAGCGGCGCCTGGCTCTTCAAGACGCCCTACACAGCTGAACCTCAGGCGGGTGTACTCGCCTTTTTGCCCTATATCCTGCTCGGCAAGCTTGCGGCCGGCGAGGCCTTGCACGAGCAACTCGTAGCCCTCTTTCACCTCTTCCGCGTCGTCGCGATCTTCGCCCTCGTTCCGGCTACATATCGCTTCGCCAGCATTTTCCTTCCAGGGCCTTCCTGGCGGAAGTGGGTGACGGTGATGGCGACCCTCGGTGGAGGATTCGGCTGGGTCCTGGTCCTCGCCGGGTTAGGGAATTGGGGCGGCAGCCTGCCTCTCGACTTCTATTCACCGGAGACATTCGGGTTCCTGGCAGTGCTCGGCCTGCCGCACCTGGTTCTGGCGCGAGCGCTTCTCTTACTTGGTCTGGCGAGCTACCTGGCTTCGTACAGATCGGCCCGCCAGGCATGGCTCGCTGGCTTCCTGTTTCTGGTGATGGGCCTGGCGCAACCTCTGAGCCTTGTCTCGGTATTCGCGGTGATCGGCGGCCACCTCTTGGTGCTGGCAGGTGCAGCCTCCGTCAGCCATGATTGGAGAGCATGGCGGGGCTGGGTACGGTCGGGGATCCAAGCCGTGATCGCCACTTCACCGATCGCAGCCTACACGGTCGTGGCCTACGCGCGCGATCCGTTCCTCCAGGCATGGGCGTCGCAGAACCGCATCCTTTCTCCCATCCCGGGTCACTACCTGGTCGCGTACGGGATCCTGATCGTACCTGCTCTTCTCGGCGTTCGAAGTCTCATCTCAGGGACCACAGTCGAGGGTCTACTCCCGACCGCCTGGATGATCATCGTCCCGGCGTTGGCGTACGCGCCGGTCAATGTTCAACGGCGCCTCCCCGAGGGGGCCTGGGTTGCGATCCTCGTCCTGGCCGCGATCGGGCTCAGCAAGTACGCCGGATCATCCCCACGGGCCCGCTGGGTCGGGCCGGCTTTCATGGCGGTTTCGCTCCCCACAAGCCTCTTGCTTCTCGGCGGAAGCTTCTCGGCGAGCATACATCCGTCCGAGCCGCTGTTCCGGCCGACCGCCGAAATCCAGTTGTTTGAGTGGATCGGGAAGGAAACCGACCGCGCCTCTCTGGTTCTGGCAGCCTTCGATACCGGGAATGTGCTTCCTGCCTGGGCGCCAGTGAGGGTTGTTGTCGGTCACGGCCCTGAAAGTGCCGGCTTGAACGAGGTCCTCCCGCGAGTCGAAGCCTTCTACACCGTCACCGTCAGTGACGGGTACAGGTCG
>Ga0209342_10000420_pt1 | contig 48682 bp, 42 predicted proteins | sample RifCSP16_2_FD_184023 | JGI IMG/M metagenome (GOLD analysis project Ga0209342, IMG submission 184023) | Soil microbial communities from Rifle, Colorado - Rifle CSP2_sed 16_2 (SPAdes) (version 2) | ecosystem: Environmental > Terrestrial > Deep subsurface > Rock core/Sediment | place: Rifle...
TGGATTGGCAATCAGGGTTGGGAATTCTTGGACCTCGGGCGGTTCTGGCAGGTTCTATTGGCACTTGGCCTGGTACTCTGGGTTATTCTGCTCATACGAGCAATTTCTCCAGCGCGCAAGGATAAGGATAGGAAGGAAATTTCATCTTTATTTCTATATGCGGCAATCGCCATTCCTCTGTTCTACTTGCCAGCCCTGTTCATCACGAGCACAACCAACTTCACGGTTGCGGACATCTGGCGGTTTTGGATCATCCACTTATGGGTGGAAGGCTTTTTTGAGCTATTTGCAACTGTGATGGTGGCGATCATCTTCTACCTGCTGGGTATTGTCTCCCACCAGACAGCCGCTCGGGTGGTCTATCTCGACGCTATTCTTTTCCTGGCGAGTGGAATCGTAGGAACTGGTCATCACTGGTACTGGACAGGTCAATCCAACATTACCATGGCACTGGCTGCCGTCTTTTCTGCCCTGGAAGTTGTACCGCTGACTCTATTAACCCTAGACGCCTGGGATTTCATAAAGCTGACCCGTGAAAAGTGTGATGTTTGTGGCAAGGAAGTCTCGATCCCCCATAAATGGACTTTCTTCTTTCTGATGGCTGTGGGATTCTGGAATTTCATTGGAGCAGGCGTTTTCGGGTTTCTCATCAATACGCCGATCGTTAGCTATTATGAAGCTGGTACCATGCTGACGCCTAACCATGGTCATGCCGCCCTAATGGGCGTTTTTGGAATGCTTGGCCTTGGTTTGATGATGTTTGCGATACGTCAAGTCTTGGTGGATGAGCAATGGAAGCGTGTGGAGAAGTTCATTCGTATCTCTTTCTGGGGTTTGAACATTGGATTAGCAATGATGGTTCTCTTCTCGCTATTTCCAGGCGGCGTTCTTCAGTTACGCGATGTCTTGATTAATGGTTACTGGCATGCTCGCAGTTCAGTTTATTTAACTGAAGAGATGAGTAAACTGATCGAATGGATTCGTCTGCCCGGAGATTTAGTTTTTGGAATTTTTGGAGTCCTCCCAGCAGTTCTTGCGATTTGGCTCACCTATTGTGACATCAAAAAAACATTGCCAAATAGTCCTACTAGAAATGAAGATATTGAGTCAGGTCAAGTATGAAAATACTTGTGAATTTTCAACTTTCCCATGAGAGCAGGATTGCGCCTTTATTCGTATAAAATATGGACTGCTTGATTCAAGGCGTCAGAACTGTTCATATTTGGTTGTGGTTTCGTTACATTCTTTCATCAAGGAACAACTCGGGGGCTGTAACCAATGAACTACTGGGACAGCCCCTTGATATTAAAAATGATATTCTATTAGCTTGCGTATTCTGTCAGTAGACGTTTTTGAATAGAGGAATGAGAAGCTTTACAACAATGTTCAAATCCATCAGAGCGCCAAGGAGGTTGTCACTCGTGGCATGACGGACATAGTGGATAGCCCTACTGGACACTTAGGTCACCAAGCCACCGATCAAGACCGGTAACATTTTTCTCATCTTGCTCTCCCTTAATTTGGATGGATATATTCTAAATCAAAAACAGGGATATGAGCAAGGGGATCTTGCATTTGATGTTGTTTGGGAAGGGGAAAAGGATTATTGGATGTTTGGTAGTATCTTGTCTGGATAAATTTTTATGAATGGAAAGGAAGTCCAAAGCCAGCCAGTTTAATTTTTTACTATTTAATTAGAAGAGCCTTCAAGTATGAACAGAACCCCAAAGCAAGAAACGGAATAATAAAGCTCTTCTATGAGAAAAAATAAGAACAACCGTCATTTCCAATTGAAGAAATCGGTTGCTTTACGCCATACGAATCGCAAGCAGCGGTGATGGGGATATGTTATCCAGGAAAACAATAGAGAAAGAGACTACTCGTTCATGTATTAATAAAATAAACAGCAGGTTAATGCATCTTGCACACTACCCTGCTGTTTGTTAGTTAACTCTGCTTGGATTAATTCCCGCCCAGCATAGTAGCGGGAACCCACTTGATAAAGCTTTCAAGATGTCCCCACAGGGAGCTGTAAAAAGTGACCGCCCAGAGTATGGCAGTTGCCAGGAGAACCAGCGCTCCAAGCAAGCGGAAAGTCTTGTTTTCCTTGAACCACAGGTAGAAAGGTGCTGCAAAGATGCCACCCAACCCGGCTGTAATAAAACCGATGGCGGATATGATGGGTTCTTTGGTCAATCCAAGTGAGAGAATACGCGTACCCACTAAAATGGCATATACACCTGCAAAGAATGAGTACAGGCTTACCGGCAATAAACTCCAGCCTTGGCTAAGCGCCAGTGCGGTGCCAAGAAAGACCACACCAAAAAGAGCTGTGGTTTCACCAAAGGCGATGTTGTAACTGCCCGGCAGCGGCCATGTGAAAGTCATGGTTAAGCCGAGCACCAGAGCCAGCAGACCTGTGATGCCAAAAACTGCTGCATAAGGGCGTTGATCCTGATCGTCCATGCCTTTCCAGAGGTAGTAAGCCAGCACAAAGGTACCAGCCACCAGGTTGATCATCGCCAACGTAAGATAATCTATGAACATTTGGACTCCTTGAATATGGATTGAATTGGTATCATTTCAATAAACTGGAGGGTTGTTTCCAGCCGCCTCGATTTTCTTGGGCATATTGAAAAGATAAAATGATATCTTAAGAAGAGATTTTATTCGCAAGTTTCGTATACTTATATAAGCAGTTATGCCTGATATTGATAGGTCATTTTGCTTATAGTTTATTTATTGATTAAAGTTTGTGCAACATTCTTTCTGTTTTTTCATGAACCTTAACAAAAGAGGTGAGTCTGAAGTGTCCTTAAAGGCAGCATTATCTAGAAAGGAAACTTATAATGACTCACCAGGATGATTTTACCTTCACAAAAGAGGTTGCTGAAAAGGGATTGGATGCGATCCCTGAGATGATGAGGAGGGAAAGAGCCCTTGCCGCCACTTTACCGGAGATGTACGTTCAAGGTATCTCCACCCGCAAGGTGAAAACCAGCAACTAGGGAATAATGGATAGTTTAAGTGGGCCCGGCTGGAGTCGAACCAGCGACCAAGCGATTATGAGTCGCCTGCGCTAACCACTGCGCCACGGGCCCTAAAACACGGCTATTATAGCATTATTTCCCTGCGTACCCTCTCAACGATGACGACGCTGGTTTGACATCAGGATTTCACTCATCGAAGCGCCAAAGATGGAGGCTGCCAGTTTAAAACCAGACTCCTCCAGCCGCTGCGTAAAGAACGGCCGCAAGCCGGTCGGTTTCATCTCCCCCATCACTTTGCCATCAACATCCTGGCCGGTCTGCTCGTATTTAAAGATGTCTGTCAGAACGACCACATCACCTTCCATGCCAGCCACTTCGCTGATCGCTATGACCTTGCGCGAGCCATCCCGCATGCGGGATTGCTGAATGATCACATCGATGGCAGAGGATATCTGCTGGCGGACGATCTTGATTGGCAGGTCCATGCCTGCCATCAGCACCAGTGTTTCCAAGCGGGACATGGCATCGCGTGGGGAATTGGCATGGATGGTGGTCAGAGATCCATCATGCCCGGTGTTCATTGCCTGCAGCATGTCCAGCGCTTCCCCTCCGCGCACTTCGCCAACCACGATGCGGTCCGGGCGCATACGCAGCGAGTTGCGTACCAGGTCGCGGATCGTAACCTGGCCGCGGGCTTCCACGTTGGCAGCTTTAGTTTCCAAACGCACAATGTGGTCCTGCTGGAGCCGCAGCTCTGCCGCATCCTCTATCGTGACAATGCGCTCTTTCTCCGGGATGTAGCTGCTGAGGACATTCAGCAGGGTGGTCTTGCCAGAACCTGTTCCGCCGGAGATCAGTATGTTCAAGCGGCTGATCACACAGGCTCGCAGGAATTCCGCCATATCTTCAGTAATTGAGCCGTATTCAATCAACTGCTTCATGGGCAGCTTATCCTTGCTGAATTTGCGGATCGTGATGGATGGACCATCAATCACGATCCGTGGGATGATGGCATTGACCCGCGATCCGTCCGGGAGACGGGCATCCACCATCGGGCTGTCCTCTTCCACATGCCGGCCGAGCGGTGAGATGATCTTTTCGATCATACGCATGATATGGGCGTCATCGTCGAAGGTTACGTCCGTCAGGGAGAGATTACCTTTCTTTTCGATGTAAACACTTCTGGGACCATTAACCATGACTTCAGTGATTTCAGGATCATCCAGCAGAGGCTGGATCGGTCCAAATCCGAGGATCTCATCCTGGATATCCTTGAAGATTCTTTCCCTGGTTTCGTCAGACAGCTTCAGTTTGGCATGTTCGTAGGTTTCGACAATGTATTTTAATAAGGTCGCCTGGTGCTGGTTTGGCGGCAGCTTTGATATCGACTCCAGTTCGGGTTGAACCTGGGCGATCAGGTAGGACCTGACCTTTTTGTAATCATGTGCATTTAATGTGGTGCCGTCGTGGATATCACCAGTTGTCATTTCGCACCTGGTTCCGGGTTTGGTTTGATCAGGTCGCTTTCCGGGATAGCCCAGATGATATGGGATCGTTGGATGCTGAGGAATTCACACTGGTAAAGAACCTGGCCATCCTTGGAAAAGACGGTGGCATCCGTGACAGCCAGGAATTTTTCATCCCTGTCCATCTCGTCTTTAAACCGTTCATCCCGACGGATATGAACGCTGCCGTGGATGCGCTGTTTGGTTGTCTGAATAATGGAAGGAACAGCAGTTTTTAAGATCACATCGGTAAAAAATTTCCCTTTATCGTCAAATTCAATGGTCATGGTACCTCACTGATTATCTATATAGTAACATTATTTCAGACAAAATTTATGGTTAACCCTTTATTTCTCCAGTATTCCAAATTTCAGCGCTCATTCATGGCGTTTCGGTAAATGCAGAGCGGGCAGGTTTCCGATGATTGCGGCGGTTCATCAGCATCCAGGACAGCCATCACACCGCCCAGGAAATCCATGAAACCGGCATCATCCCGGGGGACATCCAGCCAGGTGGTCCTGCTGATGAATGCCATATCTCCATCACTCGCAGGTTCAAACCGGCTCGGTGAGATGATGAATAATCCCATGCGGGTGACCGGTGAGAGTGCCAGTGCTCCACGGGCAGGGTGCTCCAATGACCAGGCATAAGCCGAAAGCTGGCGGCTATAGAATGCCGCTTTTTCATGGGCTGCATTGGAGGTCTTGTAATCTATCAGTCCAAAAGAACCGTCATCAAAAGCAGCCACCGCATCGAACCTCCCTCGTATCACGCATTGGGAGGAGATGCCGTCAAATTCGATCGGAGCGGATTTGACCCAACCCTCCCTGAACTTAAGCACACCGGAGGGTAGTGTCTCTGAAAGGACAGTTGTCGGTTTGTAATGATAGAAACCGCTGGTCAGGTCTCCCATGCTTCCAAAGATGGCTGGAAATGGACCCTTGTAGGCAATATTATGTTTTACCTTCATGTAAAAACAGAATCGACACTCATCCCACAGGAAGGTTAATTCGGATGGGCTGAGAATGAATGTGTTGTTCATGCTGTCCTCCTTAATTTTCAGGATCCATGGTAAACAATGAAAGGATCACCATTTCCACTCTTATTGTCTCACGATTTTTCGTTAATGAGTCACCTGAGCCTGTAAATTCCCGGCAACCATCTTAATAAAAAACATCATCCATGTTATTCACTGGATGATGTTGTGCAGGAGCGGGTAACGGGAATCGAACCCGTGTAGCCTGCTTGGAAGGCAGGTGCTCTACCATTGAGCTATACCCGCGCTGACGAGCACATATTTTACCTTGAGGTAGGCTGTCGGTCAAGCCGGAACCCCGCCTGGTTCCAACAGCTCAGTTTCACCCGCTCTTAATGTATGAATCCATCCATGTACGACTTGATCTCAGGTACCGCTGTCAGTTTCTCGTAAAAGAAATTGTTGACAATATTGATCAAAGCATCCCGTGCAGCGGTTGCTTGGATCGAAAGTTCCTGGTTGGTTTTCTGGTTGCTGAGTGCATCGCGCATCTTCAGGAGGTGGCGGACGATCTCGGTTTCCTGGTCACCTTCAAGGGCGGAGATCACGGAAAGGGTCAGCTGGTCTGCCTGGGCGAGCATCTGCTCACTGGTGATGGGGGAGTTGGGATTGCTGCAGTCTTCAATGGTGCGGATAAGCGAGTAGACCTGGTAGAGCATGGAGGCTGGTTCATCGAACAATTCCCGGATGAAGGTCGCTTCACCATACTTGCCGGTCAAGCGGAAGATGTTGTACATGCGCTTGGCAGCCTTCCCATAATTGACGGTCTTGGTCAGGTACTTGTTGACCTCTCCTTCCAATTGACCCACATAATCATCCAGTGCATTGGCAGAAACATGCTGTGCCAGCTTGGAAAAGATCGGCACAGACTCGGCTTCCAGGTACACTTCCTGGAAATAGGGATCCAGGTATCCATCCAGGGGGGTGATGCTGCCGTCCGGTGCTTCCCAGGTGACGTCCAGCATGTTGCTGGCATTTGCCAGTGTGCCTCTGATCGGGTCGGCTACAACCCAATCCAGTTTGCACCAACCGGGGTCTTTGGCAGCTTCATCCCAAAGAATGGTGATCGCTTTCCCGTCCGGTGAAAACCCTTCGATTTTCTTATCTTTGGCTTGCTGGGCGTTCCAGCTTATTGGGCTGTCCTTATGGCGAAGTTCTCCTTCAACAACAATATCTTCAGGGAGTGATCCAAGTTTCACTTCTATAAGTTGGTAGGTTGGACCTTTGAACGACTCGATGACTTTGTTGTGCATGATCTCGGCCAGGATTGCACAGGCTTCTTCACGCGTGGGTGCAAGGATATTGACCCTTTCAAAATAATCAGCATCCCCGGGGTAGGTTTGCACCTTGGATTGAGCAGCAGAACCGGACAGTGCCAGGGCGGTCTCGACTCTACCAGGTTCATCCGGGAATTCGACCAGCCTACCCAGCTCACGGAAATGTTCAAGATCTTCCTGGCTGAAATCGATCATGCTGACCCGGTGTCCAAAAACTCCAGTGCGTTCATCGCGAACGAATCCTTCCCTGGGTTCATCGGCTGCCATGGCTGCCAGCCACTGGAGGGCTTCCTCTTCGTCCAGTTCAACCCCCAGGCGTTTGGCTGATTTAAGAATTCGATCCAGGTCTTTTCCTGGTTCAACAGGTTTGCTCATTAGTCACTCCTTTTTTATGTGAAAAAGGTTGATTGAATTCTGCTTTATATCAAGTATAGCTTCTTCCATTTGTGGTTTCAACATTCATAAACATAAGATTCCGGGTACAGCCGACCACTTGTAGTCGTTATTCAAGATCCTTGTCGTTGGAAGCATTTGCAAGCATCTTCTCGAAGAGCTTTGCCTGGTCGATGGCATCCTGCAGCGCATTATGGCTGAGTGGTCCATTCCCATCCAGGTGATCAGAAATGTAGCGCATCGAGGTTTGAGACCACTTGACCTTCTCCTGCCCCATGAAGTATGACTTGATGTCCAGCGCTGCATGACCGAAAGGGTTGAATCCCAGGTAGCGCATGAAGTAATCATTGATGAACATCCAATCGAATGGCGCATTAAATGCAACAAAAAGGGGTCTTTCCTCTTCAGGGATGACTTCTTTCAACCAGTCAGCCAGTTTTTGCATACTTTCCTTGGGGGGTGTTCCGTCGTTTGCAAGGGTTTCCATTGATAATCCGCTGATTGCCAGAGCATCTTGCCTGAAACCTGCCTTGTCCGGTTTCAACTCGATATAAAATGTCTGCCGCGGTTCCGTTAATGTGCAGGCACCAATGGACAGCATGCTGTACTGTCCGGGGTTGGGTCCGGAAGTCTCCACGTCAATGGAAATATATGATTTGATGGTTTCAGGGGCTGTTTGCATCAGGTGGTTATTATAATGCATCGACCTTTAATGGATTCTAATTCGATAACTCGGCTATCAGGATCTCCATGGCTAAAGGTAGATCCATTTTGAACAAGCGCACATCATCTTCCAGTTCCAACAAGTGTTGGTATATCCTTTCAAGGGCAGGCAGTTTGAATTGTGATGCCTGTTCATTTAATTTCCCGGCTACATACGAATGTACTCCCAGCTCCTTCTCGATTCCCATCCTTCCTCCTCCAGCATCCAACACTTCTCGTGCCTGGAGAATTAATCGGAACTGACGGATGATCATTGACCAGAGGTAGCGGGGATCCTGGTTCTCGATCAGTCTGCTTAAAAGGATCTGGGCTTGTTTTCCTTGTCCTTTGCCCATGGCATCCACCAGGTCGAACACCCTGGCCTGGTCACTGACAGCGCTGACCTTCAATACATCTTCTTCGCTGATGCCACGTTCATAATTAACATATTCCAGCAGCTTCCCGATCTCTTGCGAAGCAATGCGCGTATCCGTCCCTGTCATTTCTGCCAATATGCCGGCAGCGTCTTGTGTGATCTGGGTCTGTTTCTTCAACAACTCGGATTGTCTTCTGGATTCATTAATGATCCATCCAGTCATGGATTTGTCATTGGGCGAAGAGTACTTTTTTTGCTCAACTTCTGCACTGGATGAAATGGCGGCTCCTAATTTCTCCATCCAGCCATTGATCCTTCTGCTGTCCGGGGATAGATCATCCAGGCTCTCAACCAGGACAAGGGTGGTGGAAGCCGGCATGGATTCGATCAGTGTGAGCAACTTCTCCTTATCAGATGAAAAGGCATTGTAGGTGTTGGAAAGGATCACCAATCTGCCATCAGACAGGAAGGACATCGTATTGACAGATGTGTTCAATTCGTTGAAATCGAGCGATTTTCCGTCCAGGCGGGTGATATTCATCGAGGCATTGGATTTGTCGTCCATTTTCTCGACCAGGTTATCGATATGAAGCTGGATCGCAAGTTTATCGCTGCCGTACAGGATGATAACCCTTGGTTTATTCATGGTTGGTCTTTCAACCAGAAGTGATAACCCGATGAAGGTTCAAATTCCCCATGCTGAAAGGAACTATCTTCACGATCTGCAATCCATCCGGTTTGCCGCTGGTGGTGATCTTTTCCTGGATGATCGGACCAAGGGGACGCGAGTAGATCAGGGAAATGGTCACCAGGGAAATGACCAGGGGTAAACGGCTTCGTCTTTCCTTTTTATCTTTTCCCCCTGCCATGCCAAGCCACGCCATGATTCCGGCCAGTAATCCGGAAGTTATGAAATTTGTTCCGCAATTGGGGTGCACAGCCAGGTGATGTTCCCCCTTGTTCAAGCGGTTTAATGCATCCTGTACTGCTGCCTGGAGATCGGCAGTTTCCACATCCCCCACGATCAGGAAACCTCCCGGGTAGGAATACCCTGCCAGGGATATTGATGGTCTCATCCTGGAGAGAATGGTCAGGGTGGCATGTTCAAGCCCATGATTGCGGCGAATACGGGATATGGTGGTGAGTTCGAGAATATTCATGATTGTTGGGTTACCTAGCAGGGATTATACCCGTAAAAGAAAAAACCTCCTCATTTTCCAGGAGGAGGCTAAGAATTTCAGTAAATTATATTTTTAATCTGCTGCAACTGAGGCAGGTACGCTCACGGCAGGGCTGGTTGCTTTGATGAATCCGCTGTACATCAGGATCACTCCCACCAGTTCTGAGAGGTAAAGCACATCGGCCATGCCAAGATTGACGAAGGAACCTGCCATGGCTGGCATCAATGCTCCGGTTGCGATCATGACATTACCGATCATGCGGTTGAAAAGTACGCGTTTTCGCCAGAAAATAAATGCACTGTATGCAGCTCCACCTACCAGGGCTAAAGTACCATAAATATTAAGCACAATGGTCAGAGCGATGATCAAACCGTTACGGGTCAGGATTTCTTTGTACTGTGAAGATATGGCCTGGCTGATTTGATAGGTTGGCGCATTCGCTGCAAAGGGGGCAGAAAAGATTAATATGGCTGCCAATACTGAAACAATGCCAAGGATTATGGTCATATTCCTGGCAACACCGCGTTTGCGAATAAGTAAATGGATCGTTCCCTGGCCCAACCATGCTGCTGTCATCATTGCTCCAGCCAGGTACCAAAACTTGAGGATCAGACCGTTGTAGGTTAACCCTAAAATAACTTCGGAAATGGTTCCGATCCCATACCATAAAAGACCGATCGTCCAAAGCAGCAGGTGCACTCCGTGTTTCTTCTGGTATCTGAGAAAAACAGAGATCATGAAGATGAAAGTTACGATCGTGGAAAAGAAAGGAATGATATGCATTTGGGTGGTTCCTCCAGAAAAAAAGATTGGTTGCTCTGAAGAGTTGCGTAAGTTCTCAACCTTCGGGAATTTGTTAATATGTCACCGCTCGTAAGCCTGGTATGTCTCCAATAACGAGATCAGGATCTGGTCTGTGTAGGCGTGTGTTTTTTCCAGCATCTCACTCCAGGCATGGCTGGTAGAGATGCGGGTTTTCTCATAGACTTCCATGACCGATTGGACCAACACGTTTCGGAAAAAAATGAATGCACGAACAGCATCGATGCTATCAAGATTGCTGCTCCTTCCCCGTGAAGCATATTCATAACCAATGGCATGTGCTTCTGCCATGGCTTCATCAACATCAGAGGAGAGATAGGCAACCAAACCCTGTACGAGAACCCGACCACTCATCCGGTACTGGTTTCTGGCACTTTCGTTCAACTTCTGGTACCAGGATTCATTCTCCAGGCGGTTTTCCTGTATGCGGATTCTCATATTCCCAACTGCATGCTGGATTATCCTTGCAGGGTGAAGTTCCTCTGCTTCACGGGCTGTACTTGCCCACAGTTCAACCTCTTGCCGCAGGAAGCGGCGGTGCCTTCCCTGGGTTCGTTGGACGGGGATCTGGCCTTTATCGGACCAGGCTCGTATGGTGCTCGGATGAACACCCAGTATCCCTGCCACCTGGCTGAGTGTAAGCCATTCAGGATTTTCTCTTGTTCTCATTTGATCACCCATTAGTTTTATAATTAACGACCTTGGTTTAATTCTTCAAAATCATGCAGCTTGCAATTGGAAGTGATCCCATTTTGGCGCAAGTTGAAATTTATCACACAAGAATGAACCGTCAATGTAGATTTATGTAGAATTTTAATAGAATTGGATTAGAGGAATATGATAATTAATACCCCCACTGACGGGAACAAGTGGGGGTCGAATAATGAAGGTATTGGGAAATGTTCAGGCGACTTTGCGCCTTTTTGGAAGGGCTTTGTCTTTCAGCAAGGCAGCATCCAGAGCCTGGTACAGGGAGCGTGCTTCCACGATCTCGATCCCTTTCGGCCATGGATCACTCTTGCGGAGGCGCTTGGGGACAATGGCGGTCTTGAATCCCAGCTTGGCAGCTTCCCTCAGGCGGACGGGCATCTGTCCCGGCATGCGCAGTTCTCCGGCCAGTCCAATTTCCCCTATCAGCACAGTGTCAGCTTTGACAGGAATATCCTTGATGGAGGATGTCACTGCAGCAGCAATAGCCAGGTCTGCTGCCGGCTCTTCCACCTTTAATCCGCTCACCACGTTCACAAAAATATCTTGTTCGGAAAGGCGCAGGTTCATCCTCCTGGTCAGCACGGCTGCGATCATCAGGACGCGGCTGATATCCACACCGTTGGGAGTCCTGCGGGCATTGCCAAATTGGGTCGGACTGGTCAAGCCCTGGATCTCCACCAAGAGAGGTCGGGTTCCTTCGATCGTGACCGCTATGGCTGAACCGGCTGCGTTGACCATGCGTTCAGAAAGGAATGCTTCCGAAGGGTTGGTGACCTCCACCAGTCCATGCTCATGCATTTCAAAGACACCCACTTCAGCTGTGGCGCCAAATCGGTTTTTAACCGAACGCAGGAGCCGGTACGCCTGGAAGCGATCACCTTCCAGATAAAGCACGGTATCGACGATATGTTCCAGTATTCGTGGTCCTGCAATGACCCCTTCCTTGGTGACATGTCCAATGATGAAAACTGATATACCCGTAGATTTGGCAAATTCCCTCAAGCGGGAAGCGCTCTCACGCACCTGGGAAACAGAACCTGCCGCGGATTCCAGCTCAGGCAGGTAAACGGTCTGGATGGAGTCGATGATAAGAATTTGTGGTTTTGTATTCTCTATATGATCGAATATTGAGTCCAGGTTGGTTTCCGTCACCAGGAATAGGTCATCCGCCGATGGTCCCTTCTCTGTTGATGCCAGGCGAGTGGCACGCATCTTGATCTGCCTTTCAGATTCCTCTCCGGATACATAGAGGACTCTTAGTTTGGAAGCCATACCCATTGCGATTTGCAGCAATAAGGTCGATTTTCCAATACCTGGATCTCCCCCCACCAAGACGATTGATCCAGGAACGATGCCTCCACCCAGTACCCGTGAAAATTCTTCGATGGGGACCGGGATGCGGTCTTCAGCATCCCCGCTTATATCTTTCAAACGTCTGGCCTGGCTTGTAGTGGATTGGGAGTGCCTTGTTCCTTTCCTAAGACTGGATTCCGGTGCTACCAATTCCTCGACCATGCTGTTGTATTCACCACATTGCGGACAGCGTCCCATGTATGCGGCAGATATCCGTCCGCATTGCTGACAGACATAACGACTTTGTTTTTTTGCCATGGATCAATTATACATTCAGAAACTTGGTTGGACGTTTAGATCCAAATACCTGGTGCTTCTGTTTCTCTGATCTGCCAATTTTTTGAATTTATTTGGTAACCTTGTTTGCGTTAATGAGGAAATCAGCTCCACCTATTGCGCATAGGAATTGATCTGGTCAAGCAGTTTCAAGAATTCTTCAGGCGGTTTGCGGCTGAGGATCTCCTTTCTTCGCTGACGGTCATATCCTCTTCTCAGCAAGTATTGGACAGCATGCTTGCGAAACAGGCGCTGGCCGTCCTCTTCACCGTAGAATTCAATATTGCGCTCCAGGTGTCTGCGAACGACGCGGCGGATCTCTTCGTAGGGGACCTGGTCGCGGTCCAATCCTGCAAAGATCCACGGGTTGTCGATGGCTCCCCTGCCAACCATGACAGCCTGGCATCCGGTTGCTTGTTTCATATGTGTAACATCAGCAGTCAGGCGGATGTTACCATTCCCGATCACCGGTATTTTTACATAATTACAAATTTCTGCAATGGCATCCAGGTCGATTTGCCCTGTCAGCCCCTGCTGCCTGGTGCGTGCGTGAACAGCGATCAGCGCTCCGCCATTATCCTCTATGATCTTTGTGATCAGGAGGTGGTTGCGGCAGTCTTCCCATCCAAGACGGATCTTGGCGGTAACCGGAATATCCAAAGCTCGTGTAAGTTCTTTAAAGATTCGTGCCACTTTAATGGGAGTGCGCATGAGTCCCACTCCGGCACCACGCCTGGCGATCGATGGGGCAGGGCAGCCCATGTTGATATCGATGATATCAGGGTCAAGTTCCCGTACCTTGATCGCTGCCTGGATTATCGAGTCTGGTTCCTCGCCATAGATTTGGAAAACTATCGGGCGTTCATCCTCGTTATAATGAAATTTTCGCAGGGGTCTATCGGAATTGCGAAGTATGAAATCATCTTTAACAAACTCGGTATAGCTCATTGCTGAACCGAGTTCTCTGCAGATGGATCGGAATGGCCAATCCGAAAATCCATCCATCGGCGCCAACACCACATCTCCATAAATGGGAATGCTGCCAACCTTGAACTTTATTTCCGCTGGATTCTCTTTGATGTTCCTCGAATTAGCCATGATCGGATTATAACAGGCAGGGTATTATTCCATACGAAGATGGTCGGATTGAAATAAACAGATTGTATATATGAAGAAGGTCATTTCTTCAACTTGTCCAGGAAATGTTTGCGGAATTTTGCCACTTTGGGTGCCACAACCACGGAACAATACGGTTGGTTTGGATTGTTGGCAAAATAGTCCTGGTGGTAATCCTCTGCCTTGTAGAATTTCTCAAAAGGTTGAATTTGGGTGACGATGGGATTATCCCATGTGTTGGAGTGATCCAATTCATCCATGAGCATTTTGGCAGTTTTCTCTTGGTCCATGGAATGGTAAAAAATAACCGATCTGTATTGTGTGCCGACATCGGCACCCTGTCTGTTTAATGTCGTTGGGTCATGGACACTGAAGAAAACATTCAGCAGGTCTTTATATGATATTTCTGCAGGATCAAAAGTGACTTGCACTGCCTCTGCATGGCCTGTGGTGCCATCGCAGACTTGCCTGTATGTTGGATTGGGAGTTGTTCCTCCCGAATAGCCGGATTCAACTTTGGATACCCCCCGTAATTCCTTGAAAACAGCTTCTATGCACCAAAAACATCCTCCAGCCAGGGTTGCCAGCTCGTGTTTTGATTCCATCTACCCTCTCCTTGGTTACCAGATATCGTTGACCTATTTGGTCGTAATATTATTGAAAAAATAGTCCGGGTCCCGTAAATGCTGAGACCCGGAATTTTTCTGAGTTAAGCGACTGAATTAAACCGGGTCGGGGACAGGTTCTTTTTTCTTGACATTCTGTTTCTTGAGAACCACTTCTTCCTCGGCAACATCCACAAGTATCGAATCTCCAATAATGAATTCGCCTGTCAGCAGGGCATCAGATAACTTATCCTCCACAGCCTGCTGAATGACCCGGCGCAGGGGGCGGGCACCCATGTCAGGGTCATACCCGCGTGCAGCCAGTAATTCAAGCGCCGCATCTGTGGCAGTGATTGTGATATCCTGGTCTGCCAATCTTGTGCTGACCTTGTCCAGTTCGAGGTTCACTATCTTGCGGATATCTCCCTGGTTGAGTGAACGGAAGATGATCACGCTGTCGACCCTGTTGATGAATTCAGGACGGAACACCTTCTTAAGGGATACATTGAGTTTCTTGCCCATCTCGTCATAGGTTACTTTCTCTTCGGTTACTTCATCTCTCTTCAGTTGGAAACCAAGGGCTGTTTGTCTCTTGATATCTTCAGCGCCTACATTGGAGGTCATCACGATGATGGCATTGCGGAAGTCAACCTTCCTGCCACGGGCGTCGGATAAGTGTCCTTCCTCCATGATCTGCAGCAGCATGTTATGAACTTCCGGATGTGCTTTCTCAACCTCGTCAAAGACCACAATCGAATAAGGTCTGCGTCGCAGAGCTTCTGTCAATTGACCTGCATCTTCATATCCAACGTATCCTGGAGGAGAACCCACAAGGCGGCTGCCTGTATGGCGTTCCATGAATTCTGACATGTCCAGCTGGATGAGTGCTTCCTCGCTCCCAAACATGAACTTGGCCAGGGCTTTTGTCAATTCGGTTTTTCCCACGCCGGTTGGACCCAGGAAAATGAATGAACCGATGGGACGTCGTGGATCTTTTAATCCTGCCCGGGCTCGTCGAACTGCCTTGGAAATGGCCATAATGGCTTCATCCTGTCCAATGATGTGTTTCTGCAGGTCAGATTCCATCTCCAGCAGTCGCTGCGATTCTTCCTGAGCGATCTGCATGACCGGGACTCCGGTCCACATGGAAACCAGTTCAGCAATATCATTGGCACTCACAACCGGGCTATTTGCCCTATCCCACCCAGTTCGAAGCTGGTTGATCTGTTCGGATATGGTTGTTTCCTTGTCAGCCAGTTGTTTCAATTCTTCCACCTGTCCGTCTTCCTGGGCAAGTGCCTGGTTGGAACGAACCTGCTTCAATTCGGAGTAGAGATTCTTGGCAGATATGGCTGCATCCGATTTATACATCCGCACCCGGGAGGAGGTCTCATCGATCAGATCTATGGCCTTGTCGGGAAGGAATCGTTCTGTAATATAGCGTGAGGACAAATGTGCCGCAGCTTCAAGTGCTTCATCTGAGATGACCAGGTGGTGATGATCCTCGTACATCTTGCGTATCCCTCGCAGGATATCGATTGTTTCTTCAACACTGGGTTCTTCTACAATGATGGGTTGAAAACGTCGTTCCAGGGCGGCGTCCGATTCAATATTCTTTCGGTATTCATCCAGCGTGGTTGCACCTATCACCTGCAGCTCTCCACGCGATAGGGCTGGTTTCAAAATATTGGCAGCGTCCACGGAGGAACCGGCTGAACCTGCTCCCACCAGCATGTGAACTTCATCAATAAAAAGTATCGATCCAGCCTGCTTGAGTTCATCAATTACCCGTTTCAACCGTTCTTCAAACTGGCCGCGGTACATGGTACCAGCGACAAGGGAACCAACATCCAACCGCAGGACTCTTTTCTCCATCAAGGGAGCTGGGACATCCCCGTCCACGATCCTCTGGGCTAATCCTTCCACGATGGCTGTTTTGCCAACACCCGGTTCTCCGATCAATGCCGGGTTGTTCTTCGTTCGCCGCGCAAGGATCTGGATGACCCTTTCGATCTCCATTTGTCTGCCGATCACAGGGTCCAATTTCTCCTGTTCAGCCAGTGTTGTCAGGTCAACTGCCAGTTGATCAACCAGCGGTGTCTTGGGATCATTCTTTCCTGGAGCTTTGGGCGAACCTTCGGGAACTGCCTTTGACGCGCCTTCTTGCAGGATTCGCCTTGTTTGTTTGCGTACCTGGTCAGGTGTGATGCCCAGTTTATTCAAAACTTCCAGGGCGGTACCTTCTGTACGCACCAGTCCCAGTAAGATGTGTTCAGTACCGATATACTGATGGCTGAGCCGTTTGGCTTCTTCAACTGCATAACCAAGTACTTTTTGGGTATCAATAGCCAGGTCGATCTTTTCAGCAATTTCTTCTGAAGGGCTGCCTATCCGGGAGATCATCTCTCGCACCCGGTCAGATTCCAACCCAAGCTCTCTTAGAACGCGTCCGGCAACGCTGCCTTCTTCTTCAAGAAGGCCAAGAAGAATGTGCTCAGTGCGTATGGCATTCTGATGTGCTTTCTCGGCTTCCTGGTGTGCAATGCTTAATACTTTTCGAGCTCTTTGTGTAAATTTTTCCGTTCCTGCCATCTAACAACTCCTGGTAAAACCATCACCTGCTATGAATTAATTACAGATGGATTAATTGGACTGCATCATTTCCGCTCAGGATCATGTTCTTGCTTGGGAAACTGCATCAATCAGGATGAATCCTGTCTGGTTTCATTGTACCAAAAAGGGGATTCAAAAGTATATGAGTATGATTAGAGTTTATTGAAATTCCCATCAAATTCTATTGATGGTCATGAAGTTTGAAGATTCTATTTTAGATCATCACCACTGCCACTAGCGATCAGATCTTCAAGATGTTCAAGGTGATGATTGAGCGTTCCATCCAGAACTGCCATGAGAGGATACCCTTCCAGCCAGGGAAATCTCGCATCACCATCGAAAACTTCACTGGGTATGGACTCGGCAATCTTCAGCACTTTCTCAAAACGCTCCTCCCATTCCTTACGGATTTCCATCCATTCATGGTCAAAATAAAGATCATGGACACTCAGATTAACAGCATCCAGGTCTTCCTCAGTTTCGGGATCCTTTTCATTTATGAACCAACCTGGGAAAATGGGATCATTGCCATTTCGGGCTGCTACCAGCCTTGCAGCAGTCATCTGTTGCCATGCTGTCAGGTGGGCAAGAATTTCCTTGACAGATAGTTTCTGGAAGAATCCCGGGGAGGTGAGCTGTTTTTCATTCAATTCGTTTAAAAAATTTTCCCAGCGTTTCTTGATATCTTCAAGTTCAGAAAGTCTTTCGTCCTTTTTTGCCATCACTGCCAGCTTTTATATTGAAGTCTTTTTGTTCTTTTTGATTTCAGCCTTTTTAAGATTTTCTTCAACCCTGAATTTCACGATTTTCTTGATGAGATCCAGCGGTAATGGTTTATCAAGTGGAAATTGGGCAGATCCTTTACCACTTTCATACTTCGACAGTTCATTTTCGAATGCCTGGATTCCATTAGGTGTAGGGTAAAAACCGATGTGGTTTTTATATGCCGCAAAATGGACAAGGTTGCCTTCCAGGTAGAATGTCGGCATTTGGTAGCTGATCTTTTCCGTCGTTCCTTCAGGTACGCAGGATCTGATCGTTTCGCGAATGATCTCCAGCTTATCCTGTATTTCTTGGGGAAACGATTGAATATATTCTGCGACTGTTGAGAAATTTTTCATCTGATATATAGGTGAGGATAAAATAATTGGTAATTATTTTTATTAATGGGGTTAATTCCTGTTGTGAGCTGCATTCCCATAAAGCTTCTTGTGGACTTCGCTCAAGGCTTTCACCTGCTCAGCGGCATGGTAGGATGAGCGCACCAGTGGACCACTTTCCACCCATTTGAAACCGATCGAGAGACCATAATCCTTTATTTCCTGGAATTCTTCCAATGTGTAGTATCGGCTTATCGGGTAATGTTTCTTGCTGGGTTGTAGATACTGTCCAACGGTCAGGATATCCACTCCCCATGAGCGCTGGTCTCGCATGACCTCTTTCACTTCATCAAGTTCTTCTCCAAGCCCTACCATGATGCCGGATTTGGTTAATACATCCGGTTCCAATTTCTTGGCATTGCTCAGGGTTGCTGCAGCCCATTCGTAATGGTCCTGTGGTTGGATCTGCTTGAACAGACGCGGAACAGTTTCCACGTTGTGGTTGAGGATCTCTGGACGCGCATCCATGACCATCTTAAGCGCTTCCAGGCTTCCCTTAAAATCAGGGATCAGTACTTCAATAGAGCATCCGGGCAGGAGCTGTCGGATCCGCCGGATGACCATTGCAAAAATAGGCGCTCCGCCATCCTTGCGTTCATCCCGGTTGACAGAAGTGATGACCGCATGTTTGAGGTCCATCGATTTCACTGCTTGTGCCACCCGCTCTGGCTCGAGCCAATCCAGCGGAGATGGTTTTCCATGTTTTATATCGCAAAAGACGCAGGACCGGGTGCAGACATCTCCCAGCATCAGGAATGTCGCAGTACCGGAACCCCAGCATTCACCCATGTTTGGGCACATCGCTTCTTCGCAGACAGTGTGAAGTTCCTTGACCCGCATCAGCTGGTGAAGTTTCTGGTAGGTTTCCCCGGATGGAGCACGCACTCTTATCCAATCCGGTCGGCGCAGTGGAGTTGTATTGATGGTCTCAGGTTTAACCCGGTCACGGGTAGGGGAAGCAGCCATGGTCTCTCTTTCTTAAATAATATTTATCAAAATTTTCTAGAAAATTATAATCCAAAATTATTAATGGAAAATGAATAGGCATTCTATTCTTTTTGCACCAGGATGTGAAGACCTTCGACTTTAACAATACTTACCCGGTCACCTTTCTTTATGAGCTTCGATCCTTCTGCCAGTTTTGCCGTCCATAATTCACCCCCGACCTGGACCTGACCACTCAAGGTGATATCCGTATTGGCGTATCCTTGTCTTCCGACCAGAGATTCATGACCCGTTCGGACAGGTTCCTTCTGTGCGCGCAGGGCCAGGCCGACGATGAACGCAAACATTAAACCGGTCAGTAGGGAAACGAGGATTACCAGTGGCAGCGATACCTTCTGGAATTGGGGAGTCCCGGGAGAATTGAACAGCACCAATGCTCCGACAATAAAAGAACCAATTCCCGCAGCGGTCAGGGCTCCATGTGTTGGGGCTTTGATATCCAGAATGAATAGCGCAATGGCGATCACGATGAAAAGCAGCCCGAACCAGTTAACCGAAAGAATACCCATGCCGTAGCCGGCAATGGCCATGCAGGTGATACCGATGAAGCCTGCCACCCATCCTCCCGGGCTTGATAATTCAATGAAGATCGCCTGCACACCAATACTCAGCAAAACGAAAACGAAATTGGGATTCGTTAACATTTGCAGTATCGTCTCAATGAAAGTCATGGGAATTGTTTCTACAACAGCCCTTTTAAGGTCGAGATTTCGCTGACCAGCCACGGTAACAACAGTCTGTCCATCCAATTGCGACAGCAGATCCTCAATATCCGTGGCAATGAAATCCACAAGACCTGCCTGGTAGGCTTCATTTGCCGAGACAGCCCGGGCTTTCTCTATGGTGGCTTCCGCCAGCGATGTCGCTTCGGCGCTGCGGTTCTCTGTCAGGGTACGCGCTGTAGCCTTGAGCGCTTCCATCTCCTTTGCCTTGAGAGTTGTCGAAAGATCAGCTCCCTGACTGTCCACCGGACTGGCTGCCCCGATGATTGTTTCAGGGGTCATGGCAGAAAAGTGCCCGGCAAGCGTGATCAATGTACCTGCAGAAGCAGCCATCGCTCCGCGCGGGGAGATGTATACAACGATCGGTACAGAACTTGCGCGTATATCCTGGATGATATTATTCATCACATCGATCGAACCACCCGGTGTGTTCAATTGGATGATTAATAGTTCAGCATTCTGATGTATTGCCTGGTCAATGCCCCTGGAAATGTACTCCTGGATGGCAGGTGAAATGGGTCCATCGACGCTTGTCAGCAGAACCAGAGGCGCATCTGACACTGCGGAAACAGGCTGGAAGCTCATTGCCAGGAATAGCAGGAACATTAGGATTGAATGGATTCGTTTCATGAGATCACTTGGATTATTATAACCGCAGGACTTATCAAATCTCCTGATTAAATAATGAAACACTCCAGCAAGCTGTGTTTCATGAATGATGGCGGGGAGGGTGGGATTTGGATGGCATCCCCCTTGTGGGGACCCGGTGGCTGGAATAAAAAGCACTGCAACAAGCAGTGCTTTTTCAATGGCGGGGAGGGTGGGATTCGAACCCACGGCTGAGTTTAACCCCAGCACTCACTTAGCAGGCGAGCCCAATCGGCCTCTCTGGCACCTCCCCAGATTAATATTATAACAATCCCAACCATTTTGAGCGGAGGGAGAGGGATTCGAACCCCCGGTGGCCTTGCGACCACGACTGATTTCAAGTCAGTTACCTTAAACCACTCGGTCATCCCTCCAAGCGGAGCGATTTTACCATAAATTGAATATGGATGGGATGTGAAAACCAGGGCAGGCACTGTTTATACAGCCGTAGTACAATAATTAAACATGTAAAAATATTCACACACGGAGATCATTATGGAAACCAATCAAGTAATCGAAACGATGCTCAATCATAGATCCGTACGTAAATATAAAGAAGATAAACCATCCGAAGAAGTGGTCAGAGCGATCGTTCGGGCTGCACAGCAGGCTCCTTTTGCCTCCCAGGCTTACAGCTTTTTGCTAAAGAGAAAAGGCAAACTACCTTTTGGTGCTCCGCTGCTGTTCACGATTTGCATGGATATTAACAAGGTTGAATTGTTCATGGACAGAAGAGGATGGAAACGGGTTGCGAATGACCTTGGCATGCTTTTCTTTGCCATGCAGGATGCCTCCCTGGCTGCTCAAAACCTGGTGACAGCAGGTGAGAGCATGGGATTGGGTAGTTGTTTCCTGGGTAATACACCTTACCGGGCGGAGAAGGTCAAGAAGGAGTACAAATTACCGGATAAGGTTTTCCCTCTCGTCCAGCTGGCAATGGGTTATCCTGCTGAAGATTTTCCTCCCAGGCCGAGGTTTCCAATGGAGTTCACTCTGTTCGAGGATGAATACCGAATCACAGACGAGATGTTAACTGAATCCATGAAGGCTATGGATGATGGTTACCTGGCACAGGGATATTACAAGAAGCAGAAAGCCAAAATACGGTTGGAGAATGACAGGGAAGAAACTTATACATATGATAATTACTCGTGGACGGAACATATCTCCAGGAAGTGGGGGCAATGGATGATCGATCCACAGGAATTACTTGTCCAGTTGAAAAAGTGCAGCCTCGAGTGGTAATGCAGATTATTGCAATCCATAAGAACGCTAATAAAAGATTAAGATGATGCCAGGTACCCCTATGCTATAATCGCAATCCAAAAGGTCAGGTATGCTGAAAAAATTTGTTAATGTTTTTGGGGGAGACCCCAATAAAAAAGAGCTTGAAAAGCTCGGAATTCTGGCTGCACAAGTTAACGACCTGGAAGCAGAATATGAAGCTTTGAGTGATGCTGATTTGAAAGCAAAAACTGCAATGTTCAAGGAAAGGATTCTGTCTGCCCAGGTTTCTTTGGATACAGATAAGGAAAAAACGAAGGCAGTAGAATCTGTTATGGATGAGATTCTACCCGATGTATTTGCAACAGTCAGGGAAGCCAGCAAACGTACGCTTGGTCAGCGTCATTATGACGTCCAGGTGATCAGTGCAGCTGTACTTCATCGGGGTCAGATTTCCGAGATGCGTACCGGGGAAGGGAAAACCCTTTCATCCACAATGGCTGTTTATTTGAATGCCCTGTCTGGTCGGGGGGTTCACCTTATTACGGTAAATGATTACCTTGCCAGGCGTGATGCACGCTGGATGGCTGAGATCTACCATTTCCTTGGATTAAGCGTTGGGGTCTTGCAAATGGCTTCTGCCACAGAGAATGGAAAAAAGGCATTCCTGTACGATCCGGAAAAAGAATCAACCCGTGAGGATCAGGATAAACTGCGTTTGGTGGACCGTAAGTTGGCTTACGATGCTGATGTCACCTATGGTACTAACAGTGAATTTGGCTTCGATTACCTTCGCGATAATATGACCATGAACAAGGCAGACCGGGTTCAAAGGGGGCATTATTACGCCATTGTGGATGAAGTAGATAATGTTCTCATCGATGAAGCCCGGACACCATTGATCATCTCCGGTCCTGCTTCAGGTGATATTGAAAACTACGCCAAAATGGCACAATTGGTACGGCAATTGGCTCCTGAGGATTACGAGATCAGCGAAAAAGATCGCAGTGTCGCCCTGACAGAAATCGGAACTTCACATGTTGAACAATTACTGGGTCAGGCATTGCGTGACCCGGAAAGACCGGAAGATGTCACGCCTGAACAGGCAAGACTGCTTGGGTATCTCGAACAAGCGCTGCGTGCACAATTTCTTTTCCATCGTAACAAGGATTACCTTGTGCAGGGTGGTAAGGTGGTTATCGTGGATGAGTTCACCGGACGTTTAATGCCGGGAAGACGCTGGTCAGATGGGCTTCACCAGGCAGTTGAAGCCAAGGAAGGTGTCAAGGTCGAGCCAGAGAATATCACCTATGCTACCATCACCTTGCAAAATTACTTTCGCATGTATGAAAAACTTTCAGGCATGACAGGCACAGCCCTGACTGAGGCAGAAGAGTTTTCCAAGATCTATGATTTGGAAGTTTTGCCGATCCCCACAAACCTTGAATATCAGGTGGAATATCACCTGGCAGATCTGGTTGCGCTTAATGCTACAGACGAATATAACTACAAATTCACGTATTATGCACATCCGGATGACCCGGAACAAACTCCTATCTTTTGGAAACGCAAGGATTACCCGGACGTGATCTACCGAACTGTGGAAGCAAAATACCGTGCGCTTGTCCGTGAGATTATTACTTTCCATATCAAGGGACGACCGCAGCTTGTTGGTACCACATCAGTTGAAGGTTCAGAAAAACTGTCAAACCGACTGAGAGCTGAACAGGTTAAAAGGCTTCTCCAGGTTTTAATGATCCGGTCTGCCTGGCTGGTGGCAAATGATCGTGAAGAAGATGGCAGGCTGATCTCGGAATTGGATCAATTCAATATTCCGATCGAAAATCTGCAAGCCAATGATCTCCGCCCGATTTCTAAAGAGCTTGGTCTCTCACTTAATCTGGAGGATTCCGCCAACATCGCCTTGCTGCTGGATGTTCTTGGTTTGGAAGAAAGAGATGAACCCCGGTTAAAAGCTGTCATCCAGGGTGGTGTATCTCACCAGGTATTGAATGCCCGCAAGCATACCGAAGAGAGCCAGGTAATTGCCGGGGCAGGTGCATTTAGTTCAGTGACCATAGCCACCAATATGGCTGGTCGTGGCGTGGATATTAAACTCGGTGGTGAGATAGCTGAAGAGGTGCTCGCAACCGTCAGCAGGGTTTTACGAAAAAATGGAATTGATGAACCCTACGAAATGTCGTTGGAAGATCGCAGGCAGGCATTAATTAAACTGGATCCATCTGATTTCGGGATCTATGATGCAGAGATCCGTTTCTTCCTGCAGTACTTTGAAGACATGGAGAAGGTTCGTGATTTAGGTGGATTGCATGTGATCGGTTCCGAACGGCATGAATCCCGTCGAATCGACAATCAGCTGCGTGGGCGCTCTGGACGCCAGGGTGATCCCGGCAGTTCACGATTCTATCTTTCTCTTGAAGATGATCTCATGCGTATGTTTGGAGGCGATCAGGTCAAGGGTATGATGGAACGCCTTCGTATAGATGATGCTTATCCGTTGGAACACCGTATGGTGACAGGCATCATTGAACAATCCCAAACACGGGTTGAAGGTGCCAACTTTGATGTCCGAAAACACCTTCTGGAATATGATGATGTCCTTAATTCCCAACGCAAGCGTATCTACTCCCAGCGTGATCGGGTTTTTGACAAGGAAGACCTAACCGATGATGTTGATGAATTACTGACAGCTGAAATTGAACAACGGGTTCCTGCATCACTCATGGATGAAGAAGGACCCTGGAAGCTTCTGGCATGGTTGGATCAGATTCAACCGTTAATACCAATTGGTGATGGTGTTTTTCCAACCTTTAGTTATCGCTTACTGCTTGATCGTATCCGCAATTCCGGGAAGGATCTGAGAACCGCAATACTGGATGTGATCCATCAGGCAGTTGAATTGGAGCAGGAGCATTTTCTGGTTGCCACGGAGATCCTTGCAGACAGGACAGGGGAAAGTTTATCCAACCAGCTCCAGGAAAGAATAGATACTCTGGATGCTTTCTTTGATGCTTCCAGAGAAGTTGATGAAGACAACAGCCGACGTCCACCGGAATTGGTCGAGGAGATATCCAGCCTGGCAAGGATGCCTGTCAGGTTGAATAATGAGCAGTTACGCTTATTAAGTGATGATCCCCGTCAGGTTCAGGAGGAAGTGGAAGCACAGGTGGAAGCATTTCTTACCAGCGTAACCATCAACAGACTGATGGGAGCTGTTGAGAACCGGATCGGTAATCCTCTCGAGTTGAACAAGCAGCAGTTATCAGAACTTGAATGGGATCAAATAGTAAACCTGGTGATGAACGCAGTAAGATCAGCCCTTGATGTGAGAATGCAGGCTTTGCTTGGAGAGAATGGTCAATTGCTTCAGGAGCTGGATGAGATCCTTCAACGAAAAGAGTTATTGGATGATAGCAGTCTCATTCTGTTATTAAACTCGATCAGCCAGGGACGCCGGAAGGCATTTGACTCCAGAACTCACCGCCAGGTCCAGCAGGTTTTTGCCAGGTTCAGCTATATTTATCTTGCTGCAAAAATGCTAGCAGACATGGAGCCAACCCAAATACAAGAAGCTGTCCTGTCTCATTTGGAATCTGCCCGTGATGCGATTCGCAAATCGTGGGGTGAAGCCGAATGGAATCGATTGACGCAGAAATTGGAACCTCCGAAATTAGCTGATCTGCCTCAGATCGCTGCATCCTTGCAGCTACCTGGAGGGGAGAATATCTCTTCAGACAGGTTGGATATTAAATTAACAGACTTGAGTGAGCTTGAGAAACAGGCTGTTGTCAACTTGTTGGGAAAACGCATGCAAACGCAGATCTTTCGGCAGGTGCTTCTGGGTGCGATCACCGAGTTATGGGTGGATTACCTTACCCGGGTGGAGGCGCTGCGCATATCCATCGGGTTGGAAGCCTATGCCCAACGAGATCCATTGGTTCAATACAAGGGAAAAGCTTCCCAGTTATTCCAGGAATTATTGACTGAGATTCGATCAGCAGTGATCAGTCGAATATTCCTGTATTCACCCCGAACCCAGGTTGTCAGGCAGGCTGAACCAGCCATGGTGGCTCAACCAGAAAGCGGGGAACCGGTCCAGGAAAAAACGAAATCCAAGCGGAAGAGGCGTCACAGGCATTGATAAAAATGGATTTTGATAAACATGCGATATAAATAATTTATTTCAGTTGATCATTGATCTTGTGATTGCCTCTGTTATCAGAAGAAGAGCAGCAGATGATCAATGCAAATGAAATGGATGACAGGAATGGAGTAAATATGGAAGAAGATTTCTTTAATGCAAAAAGAGAACTAACGACCAAAAAGGGTAAATATAACTATTATCGTTTATTGTCGCTCGAAGAAGCAGGTCTGACAGAGCTTAGCCGCCTTCCGTATAGTATTCGAATAATGTTGGAAGCAGCATTAAGACAATGCAATGAACGCGAGATCACCAGGGAAGATGTAAAAAAAATAGCTGCCTGGAAACCAATTGATCCTCACAGGCCGGGGATACCTTTCCTGCCTGCCCGAGTGGTCATGCAGGATTTCACAGGTGTCCCTGCAGTTGTCGACCTTGCTGCCATGCGATCTGCTGTTAAAAGATTGGGCGGGGATCCACGCAAAGTAAACCCGCTGGTTCCTGTCGACCTGGTCATCGATCATTCTGTCCAAGTGGATTTCTTTGCCACGGCAGATGCGTTGCAAAGAAATGCTGAAATTGAATTCCAGCGGAACAGGGAAAGGTACGAGTTCTTAAAATGGGGACAGAATGCTTTCGATAATTTTCGGGTGGTTCCCCCGGCAACCGGAATCGTTCACCAGGTGAACCTGGAATACCTGGCAAAGGTCGTTCAGACCAAAGAAGAAGGCAAGGAAACTTTGGCGTACCCGGATACCCTGGTGGGAACAGATTCACATACAACCATGATCAATGCGTTGGGAGTGGTCGGATGGGGAGTAGGTGGAATTGAAGCCGAGGCAGTCATGCTTGGACAGCCGATGGACATGCTTCTCCCGGATGTTGTTGGATTCAAACTGCATGGCCGGATTCGTGATGGGATCACTGCAACAGATCTCGTTCTGACTATTACCGAAATGTTAAGAAATAAAGGTGTCGTAGGCAAATTCGTGGAATTCTACGGTCCGGGTGTTAAATCCCTGGCATTGCCGGATCGCGCCACCATCGCGAACATGGCTCCTGAATATGGAGCAACAATGGGCTATTTCCCGGTGGACAATGAAACATTGAATTACTTGCGTATGACCGGACGCACAGAAAAGCTGATAAAACTGGTTGAAACGTACATGTGGACCCAAGGTCTTTTCCGTGATGAAAAAAACAAAGAACCGCAATACACGGATAAATTGGAGTTGGATCTTGAATCTGTGGAAGCCAGCCTGGCTGGCCCCAAGCGTCCGCAGGATCGAGTGGCGCTATCCAATATGAAGCAGGATTTCAAGCGGTCGTTGACTGCTCCAACGAAAGACAGGGGGTTTGCATTGAGTCCGGAAGATCTGGACCGCAAGGCTGATGTGGGTACGAATGGTGGATCTTACCAGATCGGGCATGGTTCGGTTGTCATAGCTGCCATCACATCCTGCACGAATACCTCCAATCCGCTGGTAATGATCGCCTCAGGTTTGGTTGCCAGGAAAGCCCTGGAAAAGGGGCTGACTGTCAAGCCACAGGTGAAAACCAGTCTTGCTCCCGGAAGTCGTGTGGTGACCGAGTATTTGCAAAATGCCGGTCTGCTTAAAGATCTGGCTGATCTTGGATTCAACCTTGTTGGTTACGGCTGCACCACCTGTATTGGAAACTCCGGTCCTTTACCAGCGGAAGTTGCAAAAGCTGTTAGCAGCCAGGATATTGTGGCTGCGGCAGTCCTCTCTGGAAACCGAAACTTTGAAGGTCGTATTCATCCACAGGTAAAAGCAAATTACCTTGCATCTCCTCCATTGGTTGTTGCCTACGCAATTGCAGGAACAGTGGATATCGATATGGAAAATGAACCGCTCGGCATGGGTAAGGATGGAGAACCTGTATTCCTGAGAGATATCTGGCCATCATCGTTGGAAGTCTTGGATAAGGCAATTACCAAGGTGAATTCCCATATGTTTACCAACAAATACAGCGATGTCTTTGAAGGAAGTGATATGTGGAAAGATATCAAGGTTACTGCCGGGGAATTGTATGATTGGGATGATACCTCAACCTATATTCATCGCCCGCCATTTTTCCAGGATCTTACACTTGATATTCCGGCTGTCTCTGATATCAAAGGAGCCAGGGTCCTTGTATTCTTGCGTGACTCGATCACAACAGACCACATCTCACCAGCTGGCAATATATCCAGCAGCAGTCCAGCAGGAAGTTACCTGCAGGGTAAAGGTACAGCAATTCGGGATTTTAATTCCTATGGGTCGCGCCGGGGTAACAACGAAGTGATGACCCGCGGCACTTTTGCCAATATCCGTCTAAAAAATATTCTGGTACCGGGTGTGGAAGGTGGTTTTACACATTACTTTGGAGATCCGGAAGAAGATACAAGCATTTTTGATGCTGCAATGAAATATATTGCCAGGGGAGTTCCAACGATCGTACTGGCAGGCAGGGAATATGGAACTGGTTCCAGCCGCGATTGGGCTGCCAAAGGAACACTACTGCTCGGAGTCAAGGCAGTTATCACTGAATCCTTTGAAAGGATTCATCGGTCAAACCTTGTTGGGATGGGTGTCCTTCCACTTCAATTCGAACCGGGACAGAATGCTGAATCTTTGGGTTTGAAAGGGAATGAAACCTTCGATATTCTTGGCCTGGAGGAGCACCTTGTTCCACAGGGTATGATTGATGTGGTTGCAACTGGGATTGATGGTCAGGTTGTAAATTTTAAGGCGAAGATCCTTCTAAATACATTTGTTGAGGTTGAATACTATCGCAATGGTGGTATCCTTCATTCAGTACTGAGGAAAATGGTAAGATAATTGGAGATATTTCTCCAATTGAAATTGCGAGAGGCTGTCACAAAGGCAGCCTCTTATTTTTTAAAATAACCGCATTTGTTCAGAGTCTGTAACAGGGTCAGCGCCAATTTGATTCCTCCAATCTTCTCTGGTCAGGTTGGTTTGCTGAACCATGGCTCTCACTTGCCTATATTTCAGCAGCTGCCATGATAGGGAGAATTCCTTCAGGATAGGATCACGTTCGAGTTTATAAGAAACCAATCCTGCTCGTCCTCCGGGTAAGACAAGACATAATGTCCCTTCTGAAATGGGGATCTCCTTGAATATTCTGCCTACAACTGCAGAACCAATGACGTAGTATTCATAGATAATGGATTTTTGATCAAGCCATTGAATGGGTTTCAGTTCAGAATCCAGGCTTTTCACCTGGAAATCCAACTTCCTGCCAAGTTCTTTCAGCATTGTGCGGATGGATTCCATGTCAGATTGGCGAGAATTAAAATGGTCTTCTTCACGCAATTGCCAGCCGTCTCCAATTTGAATGCCATACGATGCCAGGATATTTTGAATAATAGCCAGTTGGGGGGTATAGAGACCAGGAAATTCATGGTTTACTGCCGATTCCAGCTCTTTTCTGGGTACACCTGAATTTTCTGATAAAAATTGGACAATAAAATTCTCAACCTGGTCAGGCAGTGGTTCCATATCTTTAGTTTGAGCACTTAATCCCCAAAAACCGGTTTCCAGGCTGTGAGTTGTACCTCCGAACCTGGCAAAGATTGGATCCTTCAATATATATTGTATCGGTGCCTGTATATCAGCCACGAGTTCTGCCTGCCAATCAAGATTATGTTCATCCGCAAGGTAAGCCAGGCTGGCTGTATGCAAATGCAGGTAGGTTATGGGTTCCCCACGTTTTTCCAGATAGCTGGTCAGCAATCCACGCAGGTGGGGAATATCAACAGATTCCGGTTCCAGCGGACTTAATGCCTGGCGTTTCCATTGAACCTGGATCGGATCATGCTGGCTTCGCAAGGCTATGGCTTTCAATGAAAAACCAGATGCCAATGCTGCCTTAAAAGTTGCTGTAAGGAAGGGAGGTTCAGGCTCAGCAATGAGAGCCATAAAGGGAACATTGATGCTCAGGTGAGAGCTCATACTCCTAAATACTGATAATAAGGCACTTGCATGCCATGACCAATCATACCGTTGCCTTCGTAAAACATGCTTGAAAGGTTTGACAGCTTCATGCCCCCATAGGAAACCTGCCCATAACGCAGATAAACTCCAGAATGCCTGGTTCAGGCGTGGTATTACAGTAACCACGGCATCAATTGGGAGGTCATTTATCTGGCTGGAAAGGTCCCGTTGGGAACCTTCAAATATGCAGATACCACCTTCTTCGCCTGGCAGATCAGGCCAGGTTGTAACTTTAATTTTTGAATCCTGCCTGGCCCATAGTTCTATGCTTCTTTCAAGAGCCATCCAGACATTGATCTCGCGGAATTGCTTGGGGATGATGAGTTGTCGGGGGCGTGGTCGATCATAAGGAAGCGGCCATAAAGTATTGGCTTCATCGCATACACCAAGGATCATCGCCGTCAGATTGCGGCGTTGGTGACCTGAGATTTGGAGACCATCCAGACGATTGATGATGGTTATCAGGCTGTAGAGCGACCTGGGCAGGTGGTAAGAAAGGGCTTCCTCGGCATATACCCGGTCTGGATCGCCGGGGGCAGCAACACGTTCCAGCGCCCTGGAACGATGCATCGCTGCCGTCTGATTCAACCAGCTGATCAGCTCCTGGTCCTCGGAAAGAACATCAAATTCCCCACTTTTTCCACAATGCCTGCAATGGATGATACGTTTAGAGGGAAAGGTATCCGACTTTTCCCATATGAACTCTTCTGCTGGAATGGCAACCTGGCACTGGGGGCAGGTTGTCAGGTAAAGAGAAGAGAGGTGGGATTCAAGTTTTTCCTCGCCCTTTCGGCTGGAAGCTAATTCTGCCAGGGCAGCCAGTAGTTCTGAACGAGTGGGGGGATCAGCTTCCACTTCCAGAACAAACCTGGTGATCGGATTATTGATCGCAGTTAATACCCGAAATCCAGCTCTGGCAATTTCCAACAGCATATGGACTGATGTTCCAAATGGATCCAATAGAAGGCTGTCATTCTTGATACCAGATATTTCAAGGTAAGTTCTGACAATTCCTTCCGGGATTTCAGGCAGGTACCTGCCCAATGGTTGAACTGTTTGGGTAGGATCACCAGGTAAAAAATCTGCAGCTGACAGAATATCCATTTCTCTGTTACCAGTATACAATTTTGAGCATAAAAGGCAAGCAGCAGTATGAAAAGGTAGAATCTATTTCCTGGTTGATAATAAGGAAACTTCGTAAGGCGAGAGCTCCAGGCTACCGTTCCCATGGAAAGGTGAATGACCTGGGTTAAGTAATGATTCCCATTGCGAATTTTCCAACTCCCTGTGGATATGGATTTTTTCCTTGTTGGAAGAGAAATTCAAAACAACCAGGATTATTTGCTCCGTGGAAATGCGTAAATATGCTATGACCTTGTTATTGCCGCTATCCAGTGGTGAATATGACCCAGTTATTAGAGCAGCATTCTCTTTACGTATCCGCATCAAATTTTTAGTAAAGTGGAACAGTGAATTTGAATCTTTCTTTTGCAATTCCACATTGCGAATTGGAAAATCCGGGTGAACGGGAAGCCATGGTTCAACGGAAGAAAAACCTGCAAATTTGCTACCATTCCATTGCATTGGACCTCGACACCCATCCCGACCTTTGTAAAATGGCCAGTATTTCTTTCCCGGGGGATCTTTAATTTCACTATATTCAAGCTTGATATCTCTCATTCCAATCTCTTCTCCATAATAGAGGAAAGGAGTGCCTCGCAGGGTTAGAAGTAATGCCATTGCCAGTCGTGAATTTGCATCATCCTCATTATGTGAGTAGCGGCTTGCAGCTCTGGGGGTATCATGGTTTGACATGACTGTTGTTGGCCAACGATTTCTTCTGAAAAACTTCTCGCGTTCCTCGATTTTCTTAAGCAGCCATGAAGGTTTCCATGGAAAAAAGAGTTCACTTGCATTGAAATCAAAACTGAAAGCAGCGTGAAGAGCGCTATCACCGACATATTCAGCAGCAAGTGCCGCTGTGGCATTGAAGGTCTCACCAACAGAATATATTCCCTTGTAGGATTCAAATACTTCTCGCAGTTCTTCAAGGAATGGGATCATTTCCGGTTGATCGGTATCAAAAACATGGCGTTGTCGATCGAATCCGCGCAACCCAATTCTTGGTGGGTTGTCCCTGAATAATTTATCCTTGAAATAGACGTTGAAAACATCCAGTCTGAACCCATCAACACCTCTATCAAGCCAGAATCGCACAACATCCAACTGGGCTTTTCGAACTTCGGGATTGTGCCAGTTGACATCAGGTTGTTCTTTAAGGAACATATGGTAATAGTACTCCCCAGTTTGTGGATCAAATTCCCATCCTGACCCCCCAGAAACTGCCTGCCAGTTGTTTTTCTTGTCCCGCCAGATATACCAATCCCGTTTTGGATTATTTATACTGGACCTGGATTCAAGGAACCAGGGATGCTGGTCAGAGGTATGGTTCAAAACTAGATCAAGAATGACCTTGATATTGCGTTTGTGTGCACTTTGGATAAGTTCATCAAAATCATCCAGTGAACCAAATCTTGGATCAACATCACAATGGTCACTAACGTCATAACCAAAATCTGCATCTGGAGTGGGATAAAAAGGAGATAACCAGATCGCACCGATCCCCAGATCGACCAGATGATCAAATCCCGCTATGATCCCATTAAGATCGCCAATGCCATTGCCAGTTGTATCAAGGAAGGAACGGGGATAGATCTGGTAAATTACACTATCCTTCCACCATTTATGATCATCCATGAGGCTGCAGTCTCCTTTCGATATAATGTTACAATTAAATTTATAATCCAGGTATCGGAATTAAGAAGAAATAAAAAATGGCGAGTGAGAAAGAACGCATCTTAGTGGTTGAGAATGATCCAGAGATCAGGGTTCAAATCGCCTATAAATCTTTGATTCCATTAGGGTATAAGGTCAGTGTTGTCCATGATGTAAACGATGCGATTAATGACCTGAAGGTTTTTTCACCGGATGTGATACTTGTTAATATAAACATGCCGGGGTTAAGTGCGAAGGATCTATTGGTTGCCGCCTCTTCACAGGGGATCCAGGCAAGCTGCATCGTGGTAGCCAGAGAAGGGCAGGAGAAGGATATTCTTCAAGCAATTAGAGTAGGCGCTGAAGATTATATCATTTGGCCTGCAAGGGATACGGAAATTGTGGCAGTGGTCGAACGCTGCCTCCTGAAGTCTCGTTCCATCCGTGATTCTAATGGGTTGAACATGGAGCTGAAGGAAACGATACAGAATTCCAAAAAAAATATCCAGGAATTGAAAATACTTCTTGCTTTCTGCAAGTCAATGCTTTCCATAAGGGATCAAAAAGAATTGATGGCTAGAGTGCTGGAAGGTGCATCCCATTTATGCGCTTCTGATTTGGGTTGGATATATGCCTATGATTTCGAGTATGGAACTTACCGGCTTGCAGCTGAATGGCACTTGCCGGAATTATGGATTAAAAAATTAGGTACCACGATGGATGATGGGATCAGCACACTGGTTGCAATGTCGGGAGAAAGCCTTGCGTTAAATGGAGTCTCTCTTAAAAGATTCAAAATTGCCAACCTTGGGCAGGCAGCAGCAGTGATTCCCATTAAAGCAATGAATAAAGTTAATGGATTAATTGTTCTTGTAAGAAACGGGAATGTTCCTTTCGAGAAGAACAAAATGAAGATGGGAGAATTCATAGCCGAAATGACTGCCTTAGTGTTGACAAGATTGCAGGATTCCCCCTCATAAATTGCACAAGGAAAAAAACGCGAAAAGTAATATTAATTTTTGGGGTGGTTCGAATTAACAATGGAAATTGTAAAAAACAGCTATCATCTATCAAATTTCAATTCTTGGATCAGTTATGTAATCGTAGAAAATTGGCTTGAACTGATCTGACTATGTTGTTAATGGGTTATTAGCTTTGCGAGATTTGACCAGGAGAAAAGTAAGGCAAGGTATGGATAAATTGCATAAAGGTCTGCGTCGATCTGAGAAGCTGGAGAAAATAGTTAACCATATTGAGGTCGGTCTCATTGTATTGGATTCCAACGAATCCATTAATTATATAAATCCGGCAGCAAGGCAATTATTTGCTGTTCAGGAAAAAGAGGTTGAAGGGAAAAACATCTTCACCCTTATCGAAAATGAGGATCTTAAGGAATTAATTTCAATGCAGCATGAAAATCCCAGTGCTGATCGTGAGTTATATTTTGAGGATAACAGGGTTTTCATGGCGCAATGCGCTCCTATTCCCGGAGTGGGTGTTTCTGTAACTCTCCAGAATATCACCCATTTGAAAAAGATCGATCGGATGAAAAATGATTTTGTAAATACGGTTTCTCATGACCTGCGTTCACCACTCACCGCAATAACCGGTTACGTGGATCTCCTGGAACGGGTTGGTCCGCTTAATGAGAAACAAAAGGAATTTATTCGCAGTGTTCAATCGAGCGTGGGGACAATCACTGCTTTGATCAACGATTTATTAGAGCTGGGGAGGATAGAAGCTGGCGCTTCAGGCTTTGTTGATAACCTTCAATTTGACAATATCCTGGATGAGGCTTTGGAGAGTTATAAACTTCAAATTGAGGGGAAAGCGATCGATCTGGACAAATCAATTGCAGGGAATGTACCAGCTATGCATGGCAATCCACTGCGGATTCGTCAATTGATCGATAATTTGTTGGGTAACGCGTTAAAATATTCTCCTGAAAATGGAAAGATACTTGCATCTTTAAAAGTTGAATTCGGGCAATTGATATTTCAAGTATCCGATGATGGCCCTGGGATCCCTGTTGGTGATCAACCACATATCTTTGAAAAATTCTTCCGGGGAAGTAATATCTCCACCAAGGTTAATGGATCGGGATTGGGATTATCGATTGTGAAATCGATCGTTGATCTACATCGAGGACAGATCTGTGTTGATTCTCCCGAAGACGGCGGAGCTGTATTCACCATTACCTTCCCCATTGTCAAGGAAACAGGTCAACACAATAGGGACAACCCAGCATAAGCACAAAAACCTCTGGTTAAAAACAGCCTCCGCGTGGTGGATACCAAGCGGAGGCGTTCGCCAAAGGAGGAGACAGTAGTGCATATGCACATGTTGGAGGTGTCTCATATCCGTCTCCAGCTAAATAGTATCTCAACAGGGGATTTTGCAAAAGAGACCAATGTCATACAAATTAGTGATAAAGTTCACAAGTATGACTAATATTTCTCAAGAAAACTGGTAAGGTGAGAAATAGCCTCGTATTCATCGAGGTAAGAAACCACGTAAAGATGTGGATTCGGATTTCCGGTGATCATTTTTGAAACTTTGATTCCCTTCTTGTAAAGGCAAAAAACAGGTTTGCCCAGGGTGAGAGCGTACCCAATTTCATATCCAACACCATGAGATGGCGTGCTGACCTCGGCGACAAGCAGATCGCATGCTTCGATCCAGTCTATATCCCTTGTATAGACTTCCCTTGCGTCCACAACCTTCTCAAGATCGACCACATCCTGGTCTGCCAGGTGTGCTGTAGGAACAATATGACCCGAAGTCAACAGGAAATTCGTAATTGCCTGGTAGATGGCTTGGTATTCTCTCCCTCCTGTTATTGAGCATGCAAAGTAGATATTCATATTTCCGGGAATGACATCTGGATAGTTATTATGGAAATTGAATTGAAAATAAGCAAATTATTCGATGAGAATGACAACTGCTTTGATTTCCGCTCTTTCAAGGTTTATTCCCGTCTTGCTCATCATTCAATAATTGAAGGCTGAGCTTGGAAATTGCATTTGCCAGGTTTTCTCCTTGAAGGCTAAAGGTAAGGTCACCTCGTGTTCGTTCGATGATACTGCGTGCAATATCTGTTTGACGTCTGAGTCCATTGGTAATCGCATCCGGATAGTCCATCGTCACCAACACGGAAAAAATATCATCCATCAACACGAGCAGGCGTTCAGCCTCTCCAGAATTTCCCTTCCTCAAAACGTCTAGGCATCGTCTTCGTAATTCACCGACAACTTCAGATAGACCTTTCAGCCAGGTGGAATGAATTACATTGATCTCTTCTGGCGAGGGAAGAGGTTCACCCATGATCAAGGCACAAGTTATTCTTGCTTCTGCATACTCTTTGAGAGCATCCTGCGTGTATCCTGTGTGATAAAGGTTGGGATAATCATTCAACCCGGTGGTGAGTGCATCTGCCAAAATCCCGGCTTCCATAAGGTGCTCATTCATCACGTCAGTTTCTTCACGGTGAACAGCCCTGATAGCCTGAGAGCAAAACCGGATCAGCTGGCGGGATTGGGTAAGTGCATTGTCACGAGCCTGGGTATGATTGTCAAATGTCAGACGGATCTTGTCCGCGATCTCTTCCAGTTTTTCCATGGTTTGGCCCTCGAGTGGATGATATATCAAATAAGGGTGTGGGACCTTATCGATCTCACACCCGGTTTCTAATTATTCCTCTTCAGGAGGTTCGGGAGGTGGTTGGTGAGGCCTGAACAGGTTATCAGCCAATGTTGTGTTCACCGGTATTTGAATGGATCCATAAGCAGCCTCGAAACGTGCCAGGTTCTCACCGAGGGCTCGGTGCAACAGTTTGGCACTGATGGGAGATAATAGTATTCGAGCGCCGATCTGGGCTTTCACTTCCCCTGGAAGCAAGTGAGCGAAATCAATGATGATGTCTGCCGGGGAATGAGCGATCCGTGCCAGGTTGGCATACGTAATCTTTAAGTCCGGATTGGCTTCCAGGGTTGGCGATTGGGGTGTTCCTTGATTGCTCATGGAAACCTCTTTAGTTTCTAGAAGGGAATGTCATCATCACCCGCATCAGTGTATGGAGCATCATCATCAGCCAAGGATGACCCGCTATCTGCCTCTGAACGTGATGACAGGAACCGGACTGTTCCAGCGCTGATCTCAAATGATGCTCTTGGGCTGCCATCCTGGGCTTTCCAGATCCTTGGACCACCAGTTGTTGGATCAGCAGTAAGACGACCTTCCACCAATACCTTACTTCCTTTTCGCAGGTACTGGTTGCATGTCTCTGCTTGTTTACCCCAGGCAGACACTTTGAACCAGGTTGTCTCTTTGATAGATTCACCATTATTATTGGTATATTGACGATTGGTCGCCACCGAAAAACTGGTGACTGCCTGGCCGGAAGGTGTATAACGCATTTCCGGATCGCGACCAACATTTCCGACAATAATCACTGTACTGTACATGATATCCTCCTGTATGGGCGATGACCATTAGCCCGGCGAATACCGCCGGGGGACAATTTATGTTCATATTTTACCTTACGAGTTGAATTTTGGATGAATAATTCCATAAATAATTTATCCAAAAGATTTGTTATTTTGATGAAAAATCCAGGAAAGTTATGATTCCTCCATCATCAACTTGGCTGCTTTTCTTCCGATCTCCACAGCAAAATTCGTACCACGATCCCATGGATAAACCTGGCTCATGCTGGCAAAACATAATCCTTTCATGGGAGTTTGAATTGATGGAATATTCCTGGAGTGATTGACTAATGGAACAGGCTGGGCGTATTTCGTTGAGAATAACCAGGTTTTATTGATCCAATCAATTTGAAATTCGGGATTTATTCTTTTCAAACCGGGAATAAAGAGTTCGCGCAGTTCGTCATGACTTTTCTCAAAATATTCATGGCTTGGCTCAAGATAATCGCCCATATAAACAATATGGTCACCCCCAAAATGCTCTGGCGAGACATAATTGGTATGTTCTACAAGTGCCAGGCATGGAAAACCAGCATTCTTGGGTAAGTTGAACCAGTAATACCCCTGGTTTGATAGTTGCCGTTTGAGCGAGAAGACCATAACAAGTGCAGCCATACTCTTAAGGGCAAGTATCTTATCAAGGTAATTTCCCGGAAGGGAAGGTGCCAGCCTGGCCAGGCTGGCAGGAGAAGAAGTGACCAGTACCCGGTCGAAATCGCTGGTTGATCTATCACTCTCGATCCTAACCGATTCCCCATCATCAGATTGAGAAATGGTTTTGATCCGTGTTTGATAATTGAAACTTACACCCATCTCAGATAATCTTTCTGCAAACATATTGGCAAAGTTTTGGAAACCACCTTCAAAAGTTCCCAATCGGGTCGTTCGTGCCTTAAGTCGTGCCCACATCCAAGCCATGTTGACTTTTTTATAATAATTTTCACCAAATTTTCCGATGACAAGCGGTTCCCACATCATGCGGTAGACTTTCTCGCCAGCCCATTTCCGCATCCACTCATCGACAGTATATTTTTCAAGAGATCTCCATTGATTGGTCAACCTTAAAAACAAACCCACCAGCCCAAACCGGACTTTGTTAAATCCCCACCCTAATCCTGGGAAGAGGATTGCTTTTAATATGGAATCGAAGGGATACCATTTTCCTTTATAAAACATAACCGTATAAGGCCTTGGAAAGACCACCTTGTCTGACCACCCCAGTTCTTCCACCAATCCAAGCATATGTTTATCACTGGCGAACCAATGGTGGTAAAACTTTTCCACAGACCAGTCCCAGCCAGGCTCCTTGAATCCTGCCGCCAACCCTCCGGGATGTTCTTCTGCTTCAAAAATGGTGACATCGTGACCGGTTTTTGCCAGGTCAAAAGCGGCTGCCATACCTCCGAAACCAGCTCCAACGATCGCAACTTTCATGATTTACTCCGATTATCTTTTAAGGGTTTCTCAATCCTTATCATAAATATAAGATCACGTCTACAGGGGTTTAGTTTCTTTTCTTAAGCTGTCACTCCACTTGATACCTTCACGGGCGAGGTAATATGCTCCGAGAAGTGTGATCGGAAGCCATAATGCAACATGTAATACAACTGCGTATCCCAGGGCTGTACCCTCGGGTACGTTGAAAGCTACAAGTACAGCTTTTGTTACAGCTTCCCAGGTGCCAATGTATCCAGGCGCGGAAGGGATCGTCGTCGCCAGGTTGGCAATACCATTCAAAAGCATGAGTGTAAAGAAATTCACCTCGAATGGGAAAGCTTGCATGACAAACCAGTATTTTCCAGTTTCCAACAACCAGATCACGACGGAGGTGAGGAATACCATCAGGATGTTAAAAGGCGACCTTAATGATGCCAACCCTTCCAGGAATTTCTCCAGGATGGAGGAACTGTTTTCACGTATCTTACCTGGCAAGAAATGATTGATTGCCCATAATCCGATCTTCATCGTCACAATTGGAAACATGGCTGCCAGGAGAAAGATGATCAGTGCTCCCATGAAGGCTGCAGTTCCCCACAATGCCAGGGATTGGATGTTTCCCACAAAACCAGATTCAGAACCTGCCAGTTTGGCTAATTCCGGCAGGTTGATGAACACAAATGCCAGCATGACCACGCCATCAAAGATACGTTCAACAATGATTGATGCCAATGAAGCAGAAACGGATATACCCTCCCTGCGCTTAAGAATGACTGCACGCAGCACCTCTCCAGCTCGGGCGGGGTAGATATTGTTGCCCATATATCCGATCGTGGTGATGGGGAACATGGTTTTGGTTGGAATTTTTTTAATAGGTGAAAGAAGGTAATGCCAACGCCAGGCTCTGATCCACACCCCGATGAAGTATACAGCTATGCCCGGTATCAACCAGAGATAATTGGCATCACGGATGGAAGCCCAAAAATCGAGCCATTCGATCTTGCTGAATGCCCAATACAGGAAAAAAGCGCTGATGACCAGACCCAGCCAGAAATGCCAGCGTTTCATGTTATCCCAAATCTCCTACTTTTGTCGCTTCGATCCAGGATTATTTCCTGGCAGGTATTGTTGTCGAAGGAAATAGTTTAAGCATGGTGCCAGTCAATTCTACCCGATAACGATCCTTTAATGATTGATCAGGTTGGTATAATCAAACTATGCGAATCTTTGACCAGGTATCGAAAATTACACTTCCGGATCTATTTGATGGCAATCTCTCCCTCACAGAATTCATTGGTAAACCTTTGTTGCTGGTTTTTTGGTCTGCTGAATGTCCACAATCTGAAAGGGCGGATCAGGAATTGGAAAAAAATAAGCAGTCCTGGCATGATTCGGTGAAAATAGTCAGGATCGCTTCAAACCGAAACGAGTCCTTGGGTATGCTCAGGGAAATTGCTGATCTGCGGAGATTAAAACCCATTCTTTGGGATAAAGATCAGAAAGCAGCTGACCTGATGGACGCAAAGACCACACCTCATTGTTTTCTTTTCGATAAGAAAGGGTGTTTGGAATATCAAGGAGCATTTGATGACCTGACCTTTCGTCGCAGAGAAGCCAGCCAGCTTTTTGTAGTGGATGCAATTAATGCAATCCTCGATGGAAAAACTCCTGAAATTACAGAAACCCAACCATACGGCTGCACTATAGTGCGCTATTAGATCGTTCCATGCTAAAATTAACGCATGGCACTTCCAAAACCAGATATTCAGACATCCGATATCATCCAGTTCATTAAAAGAAGCCACCTTTTTCGTGGACTTTCAGACGAAGAACTTCAACTAACCGCCAGCTACCTCCAGGTCATGCCATATCCTGCCGGTAGGATCCTGGTAAAACAGGGGTCTACGGGTAGTAAATTCTACATGGTCTACTCCGGAGGTTTGCGGGTGACTTCCAATCGGGAAGGGGGAACAGAAAAGCAATACATGCTTAATGAAGCAGATCATGTCGGGGAAGAATTACTGTTTGATGAGAACACATATTCATTGACAGCTTCTACGCTGGAAGATTCCATATTTCTTGTTCTTAATCGCCAGAACGCCTCCGAATTGTTCTCCCGGGTTGACCCTGTAAAAGCCAACTTTGAAGCTGCCAGGAATAACCATATTTTATTAAATAAGATCCATTTCAAATGGTTGCCGCCAGGAGAAGTTGTTTACTTCCTGGCACGCAAGCACCCCATACTTCTTTGGAAGTCATTGATACCGCCTTTGATCCTATTGATCGGTCCTGTTTATCTATTCTTTTACTATTCATCGACAGATAACAAGCTTGCCTTAACCCTGGCATTTTTATTGCTGGGAATCACGGTCCTGTGGATGATCCTTGCCAGGATCAATTGGGCAAATGATTACTATATGGTGACAAATAAACGAGTGATCTGGCTGGAAAAAGTGATCGGATTTTATGATAGCCGGCAGGAAGCGCCGCTGGAAACGATCTTATCGGTTGGAGTAGAAACAAGCATTATTGGGCGCTGGCTTGATTTTGGGGATGTGGTTGTGAAAACATTCGTTGGACAGATCAAGTTCTATCATGTTCGCCGCCCAAACCATGCTGCTTCGCTGGTTGAAGAACATTGGGTTCGTTCACGAGACAGAATGCGAAAGAATGACAATGAAGCCATGCAGGCGATCATGCGTAAAAAATTGGGCTTGGCTGGGGATGAGATACCAAAAGAAGCGGAATCTGGTAGTGCTGTTAAATCAACGGTAAAACCTGGGTGGATCCAGGTCTGGTTTTCCGACATCTTCAAAACCCGGCTGGAGCATAATGGCACCATCACGTATCGAAAACATTGGCTGGTTCTTTTCAGATCCACCTGGATTCCCGCTATGCTTGGATTAATGTTGTTGGCGATGCTTCTTTACCAGTTCATCTTTGTTCCCTTAAGTGGAAACGAAGGGATGATTCTTCCGATCAACTTGAATTCACTTGTTGCTGGCATGGCGGCAGTCCTGGTTGGAGTGCTTGGGTGGTGGTTATATAATTACATGGATTGGAGAAATGATATCTACCAGGTCACCCAGGACCAGGTTTTTGATATCAAGAAACGACCATTGGGCAGGGAGGAACACCAGGTGGCACCATTGGACAATATCCTCAGTACAGAATACAAGCGAGTTGGATTGATGCAGGTGCTGTTTAATTATGGAAATGTCTACATCACGGTTGGAGGATCAGAACTGGTCTTCGAGAATGTTGCCGATCCTGTTACCGTTCAGAAGGATATCGATTTGGTGAGGATGGCCATGGTCGCCAGGAAAACGGAATCTGAAAACAAGGTGGAGAGGGATCGACTTGCCGATTGGTTTGCCGTTTATCATAACGATCCACTTACCAACCCTGGAACTTTGAATGCGGAAGATCAACCATGGTCTGATGAACATGATGTACAATAGCGTTTGCTGAGCATAATTGGAACATATCTAATAATTAAACGGAACAGATCATATGGCATTACTGGAAATTAAAACGATACCTGATCCGGTGTTGAGACGGAAAGCTCAACCCGTAGCAAAGATTGATGATGAAACCAGGGAATTGATCGATAACATGGTCGAAACCATGCGTGAAGCTCCAGGTGTTGGTCTTGCTGCTCCTCAAGTTGGGATTTCCCAGCGCATTATCGTTGTGGAATACACGACCAACGAAGATGATGTGGATGCGCCCAAAAAACTATTCACAATGGTCAACCCTGAAATGAAGATTATTGACGATGAAGAAATCATGGGTATTGAGGGTTGTTTGTCATTACCTGGTTTACTCGGGGAAATTGATCGGGCTTATAAAGTATCCGTGAAAGGCATTAATCGCCAGGGAAATCGAGTCAGGGTTAAAGCGGAAGGATGGCTCGCAAGAATTTTCCAACATGAGATAGATCACCTTGATGGGATCGTTTTCACAGACAGGGCAACCAGGATTTGGAAACCAGAACCGGATGAAGATTATTTCGATAATGTTTGATCTTTATTTCACCACAGGTATAACTACGAACCGGGTGACATGTATCTGACCCATTTGTCTCTCACCAATTTTCGCAACTATTCCCGCCTGGATATCGAAATACCCCGGAGGGCTGTTTTGCTGGTCGGGAACAATGCCCAGGGGAAAACGAACCTCCTTGAAGCTGTCTACTTTTTAACAGCATTCACATCATTCCAAACCCATTCCGATAGACAAATGGTCAACTTTATCGCTGCACGTGAACAAATTGCAGTTGGCAGGCTGGTTGCTGATTATAAACGTGGAGACAGATCACATAGGATGGAGGCTCGATTGATCCTTGAGCCGACTGGGTATAACGGAAAGCGGCTGCGCAAAGAGATTCTTTTGGATGGTGTCAAACGCCCACTGGTGGAAGTGATTGGTCATTTCAATGCTGTTGTGTTTGTTCCTCAGATGTCCCGGATCATCGAAGGTGGACCTGATGAGAGACGCAGGTACATAAACCTTTCCATTGCTCAATCAGAACCAGGGTATGCCAGGGCGTTGAGCGAATATTCCCAGGCAGTTACACAAAGAAATGCATTATTGAAATTGCTTAGTGAACGCCGGGGTGATCCTGAACAGCTTGCCTATTGGGATGAGATCATAAGTCGCAGCGGGGCAGTCATCATTAAGGAGCGCATCCAGGCATTGATCGACCTGGAGGAGATTTCCAGGTCTTATCACCAGGGGTTGACCAATGATATAGAGGTTCTCCACCTTGATTATCATCCAGCGTTTGAACCCATGCCGGGAATGGATGGGCAGATATCGCTTCCAATGGATACCCGGGTCGACCGCAGTAAATTGACCCTGGATGAGATCCGGGAAGGATTCCTTTCCCGCTTGAAACATATCCGGGCAGAAGAAATTAGCAGGGGCATGACCACGATCGGACCTCATCGGGATGATATAAGGTTCCTGGTAAACCGACTTGATCTTGGTGATTATGGATCAAGAGGTCAGATTCGTACAGCTCTCCTGGCTTTAAAGCTTGCCGAAGTGCAGTGGATGCATGACCGTACAGGTCAATGGCCTGTCATCCTTCTTGATGAAGTGATGGCAGAGTTGGATGGACATCGAAGAAACGATCTTTTGAAGCATTTAAGCAATTGTGAGCAGTCCATGCTCACTACGACAGACCTGGCACCATTTGATTCCGAATTTGTTGCCAATGCAGCTTGTTGGACGATTAACGCCGGTCAGGTGTCTGGGATGGAACCAAAGGAGTAAGGATGTCTGTAAAGAATGTCAATGAAGTGCAAGCTCAGAATGTGTCTGCAGGTGTGGATACCTCCATTCAGGTATTAATTTCATCTGAAGAAGGTCCTAATTTTGCCATGCGGAAATTTGTCATACAACCCGGAGGAGGGATGCCTCTTCACACCAATACTGTCGAACATGAGCAGTATGTTCTAAATGGGAAAGCTAAAGTTCAGATCGGTGATGTTGTTCATCATGTAAAACAGGGAGATGTTGTCTTCATTCCGGAAGGTGTTCATCATTCTTATCAGAATACTGGTGAGGCCACCTTCGAATTTCTATGCATGATACCGAATAAACCCGATAAGATCGAGCTGGTTGTTGAGGGATGTTAAACAAATCACCCATTCACGAAATAGAATATCCATTTTTTGGGGTTTTAATAATTCTATGGCTTTTATCAGTTAATTTAAGATCGCTTTTCGTTTCAGAGGATCTTTGGTAGGGATGCCAGCTTTACGGGGGTAACCAGGAGGTGTTGTGGCGATTTTGTCAATCACAATCAGGTACCGTTCCTCGACAACACCGGGGAGGGTAATGGGTAGTAACTGCCTGATATGCCCTCCTAAAAGATTAATGGCAAATTCTGCAGAATGAGCTTCAGCAGGTCCTGTATCTCCTTTTTGAGCCAGGATATATCCGCCAACCTTGACCAGGGGTAGAAGGTATTCAACAAGTACAGGGAGACGGGCAACAGCACGGGCTATCGCCAATTCATAGGATTCACGATGGTTTTTCAGATGTCCGACATCTTCAGCCCGTGCATGGATGACTTCCACCTCAGTCAAATTCAATCGTTCAACGATGTGTCGGCAGAAATCTGCTTTCTTTCCTACTGATTCCACCAGGGTGAGTTGTAAACGCGGATAGAGGATCTTCAAGGGAATACCAGGAAATCCGGCACCAGTCCCAATATCGATCAGACTTGTTGGGGGTTTGTTTTTCCAGGCTTGGATACAGGAAAATGAATCCAGAAAATGTTTGGTGTGGATGCCATTTTCATCCCGGATGGCGGTAAGGTTGAATTTACCGCTCCACTCCAATAACTCCTTTGTGTACGTCTCCAGGGCTGTAATTTGCCAATTCTGGAGTTGGATGCCAAATAACGATTTTGCATCCTGCCTCAGTTTATCCATATTAATATTATAAATGCACTTCAAATAATTAAAACGGGGGGGGGGATTATTAACTGGTGAGAATACAGGTCAATCTTCAAGGAGTTGATGAACGAAAAGACTCTGATGGGTACAACCCATCAGAGTCTTTTGAATTACATATGAGTGAAAGGTCTATTCAGAAGGTGGTGTAACCTTTTTCCCGGTTTTTCGTTTCTTGAGTATTGCTCGCACTACTAGGTAAACAAGGTACATGGGGATCAGGATAGTGATCAAGATTGGCACAACCAAAAGGAAGAAGTTGATCATGAAATCTACAAAACCCTGCCAGAATTCGATCAAGCTCTGAATTGCATCCCGGACAACTCCTTCCGGTTTCCATCCACCAATTTCAATTGGTTGAATGGTGGCTTCTGCGATCAAGGTGATGGACACAGCTGAAAGTGCAGATGCCTGTTCGTAATATTGGATCTGTCCCTTGATCATATCGATTTGCTGGTTGTAATACTGCAGTTGGGTGAAAACATTGAGAACGTCATCAGTCTTCTCTGCTTTCTTCATGATTTCTTCCAGCTGAGCGGCAGCAGCTTGAAGGGAATGCAGTTGTGAGTTCAGATCGATATAATCCTGTGTGACATCCTGGCCGATTCGGTTTTGGTTGCGGACTTCGACAACGTCGGCTTTGATTTCATCCAATGCTTCATCAAGGATTTCCGCAGGAATGCGGATGGTTATGCTGCCTTCAGGTATAGACGATCCATTGGAACGCTCATTTTGATACAGGTTTGAGGAAACTACAAAACCACCCATTTCAACGGCCATTTTGCCGATCTCGGTCATTTTTATTTCGGGGTCTGGAACAACGATGGAGAGATCAACATTTTGGATCACCATACGTTCCTGGATTTGGTTCTTGGAGGAATCAATGTTTCCCAATCCCCTATCCATTGCAGCGGATGGTGCATAAGAATCCACAGGTGCAGACTCCATCCCCAACCCTTCCCCAACTGAAACCTCTGGAACACCTGAATTTTGGCTGACTGAAGCTGCCTTCAGTCCACAGGCGGATAGCGTGATCATTAAGATTAATAAACTAAAAAAAGCGATTTTCTTCATCTGTTCTCCTCCTTGGAGTGGATGATTGGTTGTCTTAATGAAGACGTCGGTTTCCAATGGATTGTTCCCGTTTTACTCACCTTACCAACCGTTCTCAAGTCGATCTGCATGATAGGGTGGAAGCCCAGCATTATGAATACGTTCCTGCACCTGTTTAATATCATAGGTTACACGCTGTGGAAACCATGTTTGATTTTCAGGATCAAAAATGCAATAAGATGCCCGCGGGTCCCGGTCTCGTGGTTGTCCAACGGAACCAGGATTTAGAAACGTACTTCCAGTCAGTGAATGAATTTTATTGATTTCTGGAATTTCGTGGATGGGTTCATCATTCCCCGGTGGCCAGAAATATATGGCAGGGTAATGGGTATGTCCAAAAAAACACCAGGTTGTATCAAGATAGGGAAGGTTTTGTTTGGCAATCTCCGAATCCATGATGTATTCCCAGGTCGGGTCACGGGGACTTCCATGCGTCAATGTTACTCTTTCACTAACCTTGATCATATTGGGAAGACTTTTCAGGAAATCCTTGTTATCCTGTAAAAGTGCACTCCTCTGCCACAGCATGGACCTGTGGGCATCGCCATTGAATGTTTCCAATCCCAACCCACCGATGGATGCCAGGTCATGGTTCCCCATCAGGCACACAAGATTGGGCAGTTCCCTGATCAATGAAATACATTCATTTGGGTCAGGTCCATAGCCAACCAGGTCACCCAGGCACCATGTATTGGTTACCTCTCCCGCATCAGCCAGGACAGCTTCAAGCGCCATCAGGTTGGCGTGAATATCAGATATTACCAGGATCCGGGTCAATGATCTCCCATCATACCTGCTATGCTGGAGATAATGGCTTCTGCAATTTCCGCCTTACTTTGAAGGGGTAATTCTTTGCTATTCCCATCAGGATATAAAAGGGTCACCTTGTTGTTGTCCACGGAAAAGCCGGAATCGGAAGCTGAAATATCATTAGCTGCGATCATATCCAGATTTTTGGATTGTAATTTTTCACGGGCATTATTAAACAGGTCCTGGCTTTCTGCTGCAAAACCTACAAGAACTCTGGGCCGTTGCGCTGAATTTTCTTTTGAGTTAAGTGCTGCAAGAATATCCACCGTGGGTTCAAGCATGAGAGGAGGGAATCCATCCCGTTTCTTTATTTTCTTGTTGGATGATATTTGTGGTTTGAAATCAGCGACAGCAGCTGCCATAATCAGGGCGTCTTTTCCAGCCAGGTTATCAAGTACAGCTTTCAGCATTTCCTGTGCAGTTTGAACTTTAATGAAGATCGCACCTATCGGAGGATGAAGAGCTGTTGGAGTGCTGATCAGAGTAACCGTAGCGCCTTCATCGATGGCAGCTTGTGCCAAAGAATATCCTTGTTTGCCGGAAGAGCGATTGCTGATATATCGAACAGGATCAATGGGTTCTTGTGTTCCTCCGGCAGTAACCACTACCTGCCTGCCTGAAAGTGAACCATTTTTCCCAAGCACTTTGCGGATGTGCCCGAACAAGTCTTCAGGCTCAAGCATTCGCCCCAATCCTATGAGCCCGGAGGCCATCCGACCTTCACCAGGACCTGCAAATTGGATACCTCTCTTGGCGAGGATTGATACATTCTCATGTGTGGCGGGGTGGGAGTACATACCCGCATCCATAGCAGGTGCAATTAAGATCGGGCATTCAGCAGCCAGGGCTGTTATTGTCAATAGGTTGTTTGCAATCCCTCCTGCCAGTTTGGCGATAGTATTTGCCGTACAGGGGGCTATGACCAGCAGATCGGCTGTGTGTCCAAGTCCAACATGAAGTACATGTGCCTGACCTCCCCACAGATCGTTTTCGGTAAATGCTTTTCGTCCGGTCACCGATTGAAAAGTCAATGAGCTTACGAATTTCTCGGCACCTTGTGTGAGGATTACATCCACGATGGCACCTGCTTGAGATAGCTTTGATGCAAGGTCAGCAGCCTTGTAACATGCAATAGAACCGGTTACTCCCAGGATGATATGCTTATCTTGAAATATTCTTGTCATTGTCTGGTTTCTTTCATACACTGATTCTGAACAGGAATCTCTTAGTCACTTCACGAGAAAATTGTAAGGATCAATTTACTTGATTATACATTGTATGAGTGCCTTTCCCCGTTTCTTTGCGAGAATGGAATTATTAATTCTCCCTGGTCAGCACAGTATAAGAAAATTCACCTGCCTGGTTTCCAATCGAAATGCCTGCCAATTTCGGATGTATAAACGGTTCCAACCGTGTCTCTGTTGATCTGCAGCCACTCGGAAAAACGGGTCTCCCCATTGGGAGTATTCCTGGATACGAGGTATTCCTCCATCAGACCTCTTAATTCATTCTTTGTAAGGATATTATCTCCAACAAAAGGACCAATTATTTTGCCCATGAGAATCCCGATGGATGCTGGTACATGAATTAACCTTGTTCGCCTTGAAAGGGTATCAGCGATCAATTCTAGGAAATCTTTGAAGGAATGGATTTCCGGTCCAATAGCATCAACGACAGTACCGCTGGGTGCATCAGCT